>TARA_R110002033_G_scaffold7587_1_pt1 | contig 52859 bp, 46 predicted proteins | sample TARA_R110002033 | Tara Oceans TARA_R110002033 (sample SAMEA4397051) | marine metagenome | biome: Polar Biome; feature: [SRF] surface water layer (ENVO:00010504); material: water (ENVO:00002006), including particulate matter (ENVO:01000060) such as... | depth 5 m
TTTCCCATCAAACGGCGATGTTACTTCTATTGTTTTACTCATTCTATTCTCCTTCTAATAATGTTTCTGCATTTTTCACAAGATCATTTAATATAGCATGATTTAATGAATAGTCAACAGCTAAATCTATTAAATGCACACCTTTAGAGTTTACACATTTTTCTAATGTTTCAGTAAACTCTTCACAAGATGTTGGTCTGTGTCCAATTGCTCCATAACTCTCTGCATATTTTACAAAATCTGGATTATCATAGTCAAGTCCAAATGTTTCAAATCCCATACCAGTTTGTTTCCATTTAATCATTCCAAATGCATTGTCATTTAAAATTACTACTGTAATATCAAGACCAAGTCTTACTGCTGTTTCAAGCTCTTGTGAATTCATCATAAATCCACCATCACCACAAACTGCAACAACTTTTCTCTCAGGATAAACCATTTTAGCTGTCATTGCTGATGGAAGACCAGCTCCCATAGTAGCTAGTGCATTATCTAATAATACTGTGTTTGGTCTAGCAGCTTTATAATTTCTTGCAAACCAGATTTTATATACACCATTATCTAGTGTTAAAATATCTTCAGGTGCTAAAATATCTCTAATAGTTTTTACAGCTCTTTGAGGTAAAATAGGGAATCTCATATCACCAAAATATTTAGTTAATCTAACATTGATAGTTCTAATTACTGTTTTGTAAAAATCAAAATCCCAATGATCTTGTGGAGATAATGCTCTATTTAAATCAGTAACACTTCCTGCAATATCTCCAACAACATCTAAGTGTGGGAAATATGTATCATCAACTTCTGATGGAGAGAAGTTTAAGTGAATAACTTTACAAGCATCAGGACCTTCTTCCATAAAAAATGGTGGTTTTTCAATAACATCATGACCTACATTAATAATTAAATCAGCTGTTGAAATAGCAGCATGAATAAAGTCATCAGCTGAAAGTGCAGCAGTTCCTAAACATAATTTATGATTATCATCAACCACACCTTTACCCATTTGAGTAGTAAAGAATGGAATTCCTGTGTCATTAACAAAATCTGTTAAAGCATCACCGATTCTATTTCTATTAGCACCTGCTCCAATAAGAATTAAAGGTTTTTTTGCAGCTTCTATCATTCTAACTGCTTGTAAAATTGTAGTTTTATCAGCATATGGATATCTTACAGCTCTTACTGGGTAAACATGATCTCCAGCTTCTTCGTCTGCAATATCTTCAGGTAGTTCGATATGAACAGCACCTGGTCTTTCTGCTGTTGCTACTTTAAATGCTTCTCTTACCATTGATGGAATATTATTTCCATTTACAACTTGTTTTGCATATTTTGTCATTGGTCTCATCATACCAACGATATCTATAATTTGAAATCTACCTTGTTTAGATTTTTTAATTGGTTTTTGACCAGTAATCATCATCATTGGCATTCCACCAAGTTGTGCATAAGCTGCTGCTGTTGCAAAGTTAGTAGCTCCAGGGCCAAGAGTAGATATACAAACTCCAACTTTTCCTGTTAGTCTTCCATAAGTTGCAGCCATGAATCCTGCCCCTTGTTCATGCCTTGTTAAAACTAGTTTAATGTTAGATTTTCTTAATGATTCTAAAAAATCTAAGTTTTCTTCACCAGGTATTCCAAATATGTACTCAACGCCTTCATTTTCTAAGGCTTTTACAAATAAATCAGATGCCTTCATTTTTTTTCCCTTTGTTTTGTTTATTAAAAATTTTATTTTGATAAGTTTCTCACAACTTACGTTTGAAATGTCTTAAAATCAAGTTTTCCCTATGTTGAATAAAAAAAAATTTGTTTTAGTTCTATTATTACACACTTTTTCAAAAAACCAATATTATAGTTACATTAAAATAAATAATTAAATTTAAATCTCTGCATAAATTAAGGTTTTAAACACGCATATTTTAATATTTTATCCTTATTTTTTATTTAGTTTTTTAATGTAAAATCATTAAAAAAGTTTAGGAAAATAATACATGAAATCTCTTATTTTTGATTTAGATGGAACCTTGATAAATTCTCTTTTAGATATTGCTCTTAGCATGAATAAAGTCTTAGAAAAGCATGGCTATAAAACTCATGAAATTGATGAGTACAACTATTTTGTAGGAGATGGTGCTTTAGTTTTAGTAAAAAATGCTATGCCTCAAAATGCATCAGAAGAAGATATTCAAACAGCACTTAAAAGTTTCATAGAAATCTATGAACAAAATACTCACAATAATACTTTTGCTTATGATGGTATTTATGAGATGTTAGAAAAAATAGAAAAGCTAAAAATTAAAAAAGCAGTTTTATCAAATAAACCACACAAATTTACTTTAAAATATATGGAAAACATATTTAATAATTTTAACTTTCAAGAAATACATGGACAAAAAAGTGATGTTCCTAAAAAACCAGATCCAACTATGGCTATAGAAATTGCTACAAAACTAAACACAAAAGTTGAAGATGTGATATTTATAGGAGACACAGCAACAGATATGAAAACAGCAAAAAGTGCAGGAATGATTGCAGTTGGTGTAGAATGGGGATTTAGAAGTGTTGAAGAGCTACTTGAAAATGGTGCAGATTTTATAGTAAAAACCCCACAAGATATTATTGAATTATTAAATAAACTGAAATAAGCAAAAAGCTTATTCCGGTTTTTTATATCCTAATTTTTCAATAACAGACATTGGGCTCATATCATACTTTTCTACTATTTCTCTAAATTTTTCATCTTCTTTTGCTTCAATTCCCAAAGCTTTTAATTTTGAGATAAGTTCAGCATCTGAGAGTCTTAAAGTTTTCGCAACTTCAGATATAGTTTTTCTACCCATTCCCGTTAATTGGATAGTTTCTTCCCCTGCTTTTTCAAAATTCTTTCTTAAAAGATTATAAATAAATTGAGGACTTAAACTATTATTATCACCTATTTGATTTAGGCTTTGAGTAGTTTTAAAGTTAATATTATTTGTTTTTAAAATCTCTTGAGTTTTTTCAAAATCATAACCCATTTTTTTAACAAACATTTTAAGAGAAGATAACTCAGCATGGGCATAAGGAGCAGAACCATACTCTTTTTCCCAAGAGTTTTTTACTCCATTCCCAAAATCTAGAAAAGTAGAAAAAGGAGGAATAAAATAAATAGTTCCTATCAAAAAAACCAATACTAATGCAATAGAAAGTAGCATTTCTTTAGTGAAAAATATCATTTGTTTAGCACTGTTTTTCATATAACTAGTAAGAGCTTTCCAATTATAAAAAACATGAATTAGTGTCATAATGATAAAAAGTACCATAAATATTGAATGAATATGTGCATAGTTATCTTTACTTAAACCAAATAATTTCCAATTTGACCAATTTGCAATTCTCCCAGGAGGAGAGATAAAAAGCATAATACCTGTGTAGCTCATGATAATCATCACAAACATGATTGTAAGTGAAGTGATTTTTCTTAAATTCATATAATCCCCTTTTCATCTCATTTTTTATCAGTATATAACAAAAAATTATAAAAGTAAGAAAGACAAGAATAAATGTAAAATTTTAAATTACAACTCTACTTCAAAAAACTTTTCATCAATCTTTTTATACTCTGCAACTGAGCAAGTAATTTTTTTAGCATTTTGATAATCACCAAACTCTTTTAAAAATAGTTTTTGAAGATCACTAATATTTGCAGTTCTAAAAATAAAATAACCTAATATTTGTTTACCCCTAGAACCTGTTTTCTCTATGCCAAAACTATCAAATTTCCACTCAACACCCTTAGAAAATAAAAATACTTCCCCTAGTCTTTTTTCTAATTCATCTCTTACTGTATTATTGTATTCTTTTAAGTGCACATAAAAAGCAACATTTATATTGTATTCATCTTGTGATAATTTACTTTCAAATTCGGTTTGTGGTTTTTGCACTATTTTTGTTTTATCCATAAAAAATCCTCTATAAAATATATTTCTTATTATAATAGGTTATACTTTTTTTTCTATAAAATAAGAACTTAATATTTAAAAAGAAATTTATATAAAAGTAATTCGAAACTTTTACTTGTTATAATGGTTTCTTTATAAGGAATTAAAATGAGAATATTGTTTATACCATTATTTATTTTATTTTATTTATCAATAAATGCAATAGCAGAACCTATTAAATTAACAAAAGATGAAAAAACCTTTATTGCTTCACATCCAATAATCAAAGTTGGGATGATGCCTGACTTTACACCATTTGCATATTATATAAAAAATACTCCAGTTGGATTTGAACATGATTTATTAAAAATGATTTCTAAAAGAACAGGCTTAGAATTTGAAAAAAAAATAGATAATTGGACAACTATTTATTCCGCTTTTAAAGATAAAAAAGTAGATATGATAACTAGTATTTCATATAAAAAATTTCGAGAGCCTTTTACTACTTTTACAAGTTCTTATTATGATATACCAATTATGATATTTGTAAGGGATAATTTTGGGCAATACAATGGAATAAAAAGTCTTGAAGGGAAAAAAGTAGGAGTACTAAAAGATGTTTTTTATATCAAAGAGTTAGAAAACATGGGTACAATGAATTTAATCTATTACGATAACTATGCAGACTTAACAAAAGATTTAGTCTTTGGCAAAATCGATGCTTTGATTCAAAATCTTACAAATATAAACTATCTTATTAAAAAAAACCTTTATTCAAATTTGAAACTTGCCAGTGAATTAATCCTTCCCAATACAAAAAAAGAAGATTTACGATTTGGAGTTCAACCTGAAGAACCACTTTTGAGTTCTATTATCCAAAAAGCCCTTGATTCAATAACAAAAAAAGAGAAAGAAGCTTTAGTTGATAAATGGATTGGTTCAATAAAAGAGTACAGTGGTGGTCATATAGAACTAAATAAGGATGAAATAGCCTATCTTGATACAAATGTTATTAAGTACTGTATAAATCCAGATGGAATGCCTTTTGAAGGACTTAATGAAAAAGGTGAACATTCTGGAATGAGTTCAGATTATTATAATCTATTTGAAAAAATGCTCTCTGCAAAATTTGAACTTGTAAAAACAAAAAATTGGAATGAGTCAATAACTTATATAAAACAACACAAATGTGATATGTTGGCTCTTGGTATGGAAACGCCTGAACGAAGAAAATACTTAAACTTTACGAGTAGTTACTTAGAAGTTCCTTTAGTAGTAGCAACAAGAGTTGATGTGCCATTTATAAATCAAATATTGGACTTAGAGGGTGAAAAAATTGGTATCATAAAAGGAGATGCTTTTGTAAAAATACTTAGACAAAAATATCCCTCTTTAAATATCATAGAAGTTGAAGATATCAAAGAAGGACTAGATAAAGTCAAAAATGGCGAACTTTTTGCATATCTTGATACCTTGGCTAGTATAGGATATGAATTTCAACAAAAGTATTTTGGAGAGTTAAAAATAGCAGGAAAGATATCTGAAAATTTGAAACTCTCAATTGCTGTTGTAAAAGAAGATAAAACATTATTAACTATTTTACAAAAAACAGTAAATAAAATAACAAATGAGATGCATAGAGAAATTTTCAGTAAATGGATTCCTATAAAATATCAAAAAGGCATAGACTATGATTTAGTTTGGAAGATATCTATTGGAGCTATATTATTTATTATTCTTGTTGTTTATTGGAATAGAAAAATCATAAAAACAAATAAGTTATTACAAGAAGCAAAAAAAGATATTGAAGTAAAAAATAAAGAGTTAGAAAAACTTGCTATCACAGACAAGTTAACAAATTTATATAATAGAAGAAAATTAGATGAACTATTACAAAATGAGCTAAATAGATCTGAAAGATTTAAACATACATTTGCTGTAACTATTTTAGATATAGATTATTTTAAAAAAGTCAATGATACTTTTGGACACCAAACAGGAGATAAAGTTTTAATAGAGATTTCAAATATATTAAGAACTCATATAAGAACAACAGATTTTGTAGGTAGATTTGGTGGAGAAGAGTTTGTAATAATCTGTCCAGAATCACAAAAAGATGGTGTATATAATTTAATGGAGAGTATTCGTTTAGATGTACAAAATCATACATTCAAAGATATAGGAAATATAACCATGAGTTTTGGTATTGCCTTAGTAAAAGAAAATGACACTTCTGAATCACTTTTAAAAAGAGCAGATATTGCCCTTTATGAAGCTAAAAATTCGGGAAGAAACAAGGTTGTTATTAATAATAATTTTTCATAAAAAGGAGTATCTATGTACGCAGTAATATTTGAAGTTTGGCCAAATAGAAATGGCAAAGAAGAGTATTTAAATATAGCCTCACAATTAAAACTATTTTTAGAAGAACAAAAAGGTTTTATCTCAATAGAGAGGTTTCAAAGTCTAACAAACCAAGATAAACTCCTGAGTCTATCTTTTTGGGAAGATGAAGAAGCTATTACTATCTGGAGAAACTTACTAGAACATAGAATCGCTCAAAAAAAAGGTCGAAATGAACTTTTTGATGACTATCGTATTAGAGTTTCTGAAGTTGTTAGAGATTATAGTATGAGTCAAAGAAATGAGATTCCAGAAGATTCAAAAGATATAAATGTATGAATATTGAGCAAAAGTTTTTACTAAAAGCTATGGAAGATAGAAATTTTGTCTGCTTTAATTATGAAAATAAAAGTTTTAAAGATGTCAAAATTTTAAAATTTGAAGATGGTATTTTTCATACTGACTGTGGTATTTTTGAACTTGAAAAAATTAAAAAAATTGTAGTCTTAAAAAATAAATTTTAAGACTCTTTGATAAACTGCTTTCTATAGTTTTCTTCTAAAGATGTTTTATCTTTATAGTCTATTATATCGCCTATTTCAATCTGAACTTTCAAGCCTTTTGTTCTATTATTAATAGCATCATTTAAAACCTCATTTGCATTTGATTTTATATAAACAGGCAAGATAGGCAATCTATTTTTTAAAGCAACTATCCTAGAACCTTCTTTAAAAGAAGATAAGGGTGTATTTTCTTTATTTCTAGTTCCCTCTGGGAAGATAAAAATAGAGTGTCCTTCTTTTACTATTTTTTTAGTATCTTTAAAAAACGGTGCCATGTTTGAAGCATCTCTATCTAATAAAACTGTACCAGCATTTCGTGTAAATGTTCCAAAGAAGAAAGAGTTGTACAGCTCTTTTTTAGCAACCCAAAAACCATTGATTTTACTATTTTCTAAAGCTATTTCAATAATCAAAGGGTCAATGATACTTCTATGATTTGAGACAACTAGGTATTGTCCATCTTGTGGTATTTTTTCTTTGTTTATTACTTCAACACTTATGTTTAATTTTCCTAATAATTGTTTGGCATATTTCAATCGTAAATCAAATATTTCTTGAGAGTTTTTTACTTTTTTGAGTTTAAATCCATATTTATTTGTAAGGTATGTGGCATAAATGGCTATTTTTATTTGTTTGAAATTCAATATAATCCTAATAATTTTTTGTATTATATCTAATTGAACTTAGGGGAATCATTGCTTTAAAAACTAGTGATATCTTTTATTTTGACAAATTACTAAATTTATCATATAATACTCTTAAAAGTACTATTAAGGATACTATTATGGTAATAAATGCAAATGAAGTTAAAACAAAAGGAGTATCACTATTTGGAAAACTTCTCGAAAAAGTAGATGAACTTACTATAAATGTAAGGGGCAAAAACCAATACGTTGTTTTAGATATTGAAAGATATAAAGAACTCCGAGCCAATGAATTAGATTTAGCCTATTTAAAATCTATTCAAGATATAGAAAAAGGAAATTACAAAGTTCAAAGTGCTAAAGAGCATATTGAAGAGTTAAGAAATGAACTATAAGTTAATCATCACCGATGAATACAAAAAAAGATTAAAAAGGTTTTTAAAAAAACACCCTGATATGTTCGATAGATATGCAAAGTCTATTCATATACTAGAACTTGATCCTTTTCATCCAAGTCTTAGACTTCATAAACTAAGAGGAAAGTTATCTGATTTTCACTCCATTTCTATCAATATGGAATATAGGGTTATTATTGATTTTATTATAAAAGATAATAAGATTATTCCTATTGATATAGGTACTCATGATGATGTGTACTAGCTTTTCTCTTGAAGAACAAGTTCTTCGCTTTCTCACTTTTTAGTGGTAAAAAGTAAGACAAAAAGCCACCCACGGCTTCGAAGCCCTTCGGGTTCCCTCACTTATTATTTTTATCTTTTCTGCTTGGCAAAACTCGTTTATTAAAACTTGCATTTAGCAACTTTTAAACACTCAAACAGTTGCCAATCGTGTTTAGAAAAGAGAAAAATAAACGTTCGGCTTCTGCAGATGTGGGGATTTTAAGACCAATTAATATCTCCATTTAAACCTATTGATTTACTCTTATCCAATACTTCATATGTATATATTCCAAATCCCAAATCATTAATAATTTTAATTTTAACTACAGCTAACACTTTAATCTTTTCATCAAAAGTTTCTGATTTAATAGCAAAATTAATACCTCCTCTATGCTTAACACTTGGATAAGAAATACCATCTAATGAACTATCAAGTTTATATATAATATCACTAAATGCACTCGTCAATTTATAATCTTTTTTTGTATAAGCCTTTTTAAAAAATAATTCAGACAAATACGCATCCAATAAATGTTGTACATAATAATTATTAATATCTTTTTTCTTAATACTTGTCATAATATCTTTTACTTTACTTACTACTTCAAGGTTATCAGAAAGTAATGATTTTCCATAACGTCTTAAATGATCTAATTCTCCTACAGGAATAAAGTCTATTTTTTTATCATTTTTAATTTCACTATTTAAGACATACACAATATCATTAATCTCAACTGATAATTCGCTTAAAACTGTATCAAAATTATTTGATGCATAATAAATAGATTGTTTGGGAATATTACATCTTCCATACTCCAAAACTTTTTCGGAAGGTTTATAAATTAAATTTTCTATATTATTAATTTCTTTATCATTTATTATTCGCCCTCTAAATAAGTTTACTTTTGATTCTATTTTCAAACTGTATTTCATTAAAAAATAAACATATTCAGAATTGATAAGTTCATTTAACCTATCTCTTGATTCATCCCAAGTGTGATTATCACACATACCTCCCCTTAATCCTTGAATAAAAGCAAGCTTATTTGACAATACATCTATTTTCATACTTTATCCTTAACCATACTATTTTAATAATTATTAATAACGGCTAGAAATTAGTCAATTTTGTTCTAGTTCAAGGCGGAGTGAAAATTAGCTTAGGAGCTTACTAGAAGTAAGTGAGTAAGTTAATTTTTGCGACAACGCAGAAATTGGGCAAAAGTGGCTGATTTATAGCCGTTATTTTTTTGATAGGCTGATGCCTGCTAAATAACCACTCGCCCACGCGAAATGTAGATTATATCCTCCACGATTTCCCACTATATCCAGCACCTCTCCCGCTAAATACAATCCCTCTACCTTCTTACTCTCATAAGTTCTATTATCCACCTCATCAGTTCTCACTCCTCCGCCACTTGCTTCTGCGTGTTTGAAGCCTTGGGTGTCTGTGATTTTGAATCTCCAGTTTGTTAGGGTGTTGATTATGGCTCTTATTTGTTTGGCATTTATGTCTTTTGCTTTTGTCTCTTTATCTATTCCATTTATTTGACATATTACTGGGGCTAGTTTATTTGATACTATTCCTGTTAGTAATAACACTGCATTTGCATTTGGTAGAGTTTTAAATAAGTTTTCTATTTGTCCTAGGAGTTCATTTCGGTTTGTATTTGGGAAAAGATTTATTGATACTTGTACATCTTGGTAAAGGTTCAAAGGGTAAACTGCATGTTGAGAAATATCTAGTATGGCAAAACCTGATAAGCCATATTTTGTGAAAAGTACATCACCGTATATTTCGCACTCTTTTTTTCCATCTAAGTATAAAGATACATTTGCCTCTTTTTTTACCCCTTGTATTCTTGAAGCTTGTTCAAAATCTGTATGAAGTCCTACAAGTGAGGGGTAAGTTAGGTTATATGTGTGTCCGAAATTTTGAGCTATGTTCATACCCTCTTCTGTGGCATTTAGTTGTGGTGCTGCTCCTAGCCCTGAGCTTATAAGTACTTTGTCATAATCTTTGAACTCATTGTGTGTACTTTTTACTATAAATTTATTTGCTTGTTTTTGTATGTCTATTACTTTTGTTTCTAAGATTAGATTTATGCCTAAATTTTCTAGTTCATTTTCTAATAAGTTTACTACTGATTTTGCTTCATTTGATAGAGGATATACTTTGTTTGTCTCTTTTATATCAAGTAATAGTCCAATACTCTTACAAAACTTTTCAAAAGCCTTATAGTCAAACTCTTTTAAGGCATAATTTGTAAACTCTGATTTTTCACCTATGAAGTTTTCTACTCTTGCATTTGTATTGGAGATATTACATCTTCCATTTCCGCTTGCTAGTATTTTTTTACCTATTGCGTTATTATTATCAAAGAGATCTATTTTTAAGTTTTTATTTAATCTTTTAGCAGTGATTGCAGATATTATTCCTGCTGCCCCTGCTCCTATTATTGCTATTTTCAAAGTGTACCTTTATCTTTATACTTTGGATTATACACTTTTTATGTTTTGAGTTTATTCAAGCAAAGGGGCATAACTCTTTTTTAAATAAGATTTGGAAAAGTTTAGTTATTTTTTGTTATGACTATTACTCTTAAATTAACTTTTCGTTAAGATTTTATTAAAAAAATATGATAATATATATAATATAAAATTGAGGAATAAATTATTGAATGATTACATTAAAAAAAGTTATTTCTTTATTAGTTTAATCGGGATAATCACTATTTTTAGTGCTTGTTCTGAACAATCTGAAAAGAAAGCACCACCAAAAAGATTAGCCGAAGCTGGAACATATACAATAACTCAACAAGAAGTAACACTACAACAAAAACTTTCAGGAAGAACAGTTATTGCCTTAAATTCAGAAATTCGTCCTCAAATTGGAGGGATAATTGAGCGTCGATTATTTAAAGAGGGTTCATTTGTAAAAAAAGGTGATGTTTTATATAAAGTAGTTGCATCAAGTTATGAAGCTACATACAACCAAACCAAAGCAGCTTATGAGAATGTCTTAGCAAATGTAAAAGCAGCAAAATTAAAAGATGAAAGATACGAAGATTTATTAAAAATTGATGGTGTTTCAAAGCAAGATTATGAAGATGCACATGTTGCATACTTACAAGCATTGGCAAGTGTAGCAGAAAAAAAAGCAGCTATGCAAAGTGCAAAGATTGATTTAGAGCATACTCAAATTAAGTCTCCTATTTCTGGGCATATTGGAGTATCAAGTGTAACAGAAGGTGCCCTTGTAACTGCCCAACAAACAACAGCACTTGCTAGTGTTAAATCACTTGATCCAATTTATGTAGACTTTACCCAATCAAGTGTACAAATGTTAAATTTACGAAAACTTTTAAAACAAAAAGATATGAAAAAAGGGAATACAACTGTTAGTTTAAAACTTGAAGATGGTTCAATTTATGAAAACAAAGGTGAATTGAAACTTCAAGAATTATCAGTAGATGAATCAACTGGTTCAGTTACCCTAAGAGCACAATTTCCAAATCCAAAAAATATATTATTACCAGGAATGTATGTAAATATTATTATAAATGAAGCTATTAATTCAAAAGCTATTTTAGTACCACAACAAGGTATTACTTTTAATGCAAGAGGAAATGCAACTGCAATGGTAGTAAATAAGAACAGTGAAGTCGAAAAAAAGGATGTTGTAACACAAAAAGCTATCAATAATTTTTGGCTTATAAAAGAGGGATTTAAAGTAGGAGATCATTTAATTGTTGAAGGTCTAAATAAAATTAAAGTTGGTGATAAAGTTAAAGACATAGATGTATCATCAAAATTTAAATTTGATAATTCAGAAATAGAATAATGGGTGCTTTTTTTATAAATAGGCCCATTTTTGCATGGGTTATCTCAATTATCATTATGTTAGCAGGATTAGGTTCTATTTACAATCTTCCTGTGGCACAATATCCAGATATAGCACCTCCTACCATTAGAATTTCTGCAACTTATACAGGAGCAGATGCTGAGACTGTCGAAAATAGTGTTACTCAATTATTAGAACAACAATTAACAGGACTAGATAGTTTATTATACTTTTCCTCTTCAAGTGATTCTTCAGGAGGAGTTTCAATAAATGTATCTTTTGAACAAGGAACAGACCCAGATATAGCTCAAGTCCAAGTTCAAAATAAGATTTCCCAAGTAATAACTAGACTACCAAGTTCAGTACAAGAACAAGGGGTAAATGTAACTAAGTCACAATCAGATTACTTGATGATTGCTGCTTTGTATGATGAGACAGATAAAGCAACAGGTTCTGATATCTCTGATTATTTAGTTAGTAATATACAAGATTCAATAGCAAGAGTCGAAGGAGTTGGGAGTATTAGAGTTTTTGGTTCTCAATATGCAATGCGTATTTGGCTGGATCCCTCAAAACTTTTAGCATATAAACTTATGCCCTCAGATATATCGACAGCTATAAAAAATCAAAATGTTCAAGTTTCAGCAGGAAACATAGGAGCTATGCCTACTTTAGCAAATCAAGAATTAAATGCAACAGTTACTGCTGAGTCTAAATTACAAACTCCCCAACAGTTTAAAGATATAATTATAAAAAATGATAAAAATGGAGCTTTAGTTCGTCTTTCAGATGTGGCAAGAGTTGAAATAGGAAATGAATCATATAGGACTATTCCAAGATTAAATAGACACCCCGCTTCAGGACTTGCAGTTATGTTATCATCAGGAGCAAATGCACTATCAACGGCAGAAAGAGTCCGTGAAGTTTTAGCTTCTTTACAGCGTAATATGCCTGAAGGATATAAAATTGCTTACCCAGTAGATAGTACTAAGTTTATTAGTATCTCTATAAATGAAGTTGTGAAGACTTTAATAGAAGCTATAGTACTTGTTGTACTTGTTGTTTTTCTATTTTTACAAAATTGGAGAGCTACAATTATTCCAGCAATTGCTGTTCCCGTTGTACTTTTAGGAACCTTTGGAGTTCTTCAAGTTTTTGGATACTCAATAAATACTTTAACAATGTTTGGAATGGTTTTATCCATTGGTTTACTTGTTGATGATGCCATTGTTGTAATTGAAAATGTTGAAAGGATTATGAGAGAGAAGGGTCTTTCTGCTCATGATGCAACAGTAGAATCAATGAAAGAAGTAAGTACTGTATTAATAGGAATTGCTGTTGTTCTTTCTGCTGTTTTCTTACCTATGGCATTTTTTGATGGCTCAACAGGTGTTATTTATAGACAATTTTCTATTACTATTGTCTCTTCTATGATTTTATCTGTTATTGTAGCTTTAACTCTAACACCTGCCTTATGTGCTTCCTTATTAAACTCAAATCACCTAGATAAAGAAACAGGTTTTTTCCATTGGTTTAATAATACTTTTGAATCAATTACTAAAAAATATTCAAAAAAAGTTTTTAATATATTAAATAAACCAAAAAGATGGATGTTCTTATATGCCATAATATTAGTAGCTATGTCATATTTAACATATAAACTTCCTACTAGTTTTTTGCCCCTAGAAGACCAAGGTAAAGTTATGGCTCAAATTTCTTTGCCACAAGGTGCTTCTATAAAAAGAACTAATGAGATAGCAAAAGAACTTGAAGACTATTTTCTGGATATAGAAAAAGATAATACAAAAGCTATTTTTACAATCTCAGGATTTAACTTTAGTGGAAGTGGACAAAATGCTGGATTAGCATTTCTTTCATTAAAAGATTGGGAAGATAGAGAAGATAGTGCAGGTACAATAGTAAATCGTACAAATAAAAATCTATCTACAATAAGAGATGCTAAGATTTTTGCTTTAAATCCTCCTTCAATAAGAGGATTAGGAAATACAAATGGATTCACTTTTCAACTTCAAGCAAATGCTGGTACATCTAGAGATACTTTAAAACAAATGAGAGATACTCTTTTAAGTAAGGCTTCAAAAGATCCTATGCTTACAGGAGTTAGACTTGGAAGTATGTCTGAGACTTCTCAGATACATATAGATATTGACCATGAAAAAGCTGTCTCTTTAGGTCTTAGATTACCCGATATTAACTCAACACTAAATGCTGCATGGGCAGGAAGTTATGTAAATGATTTTATCGATAGAGGTCGAGTTAAAAAAGTATATATCCAAGGTGATGCACAATTTCGTTCTGCCCCTGATGACATTAATAAATGGTATGTAAGGGGTAGTGATGGAGAGAGTATGAGTTCCTTTTCAAATTTTGCAAAGACAACTTGGACTTATGGGCCAGAGAGTCTATCTAGATACAATGGATTAGCTGCTTATGAGATACAAGGGGCAGGTAAGGAAGGCGTAAGTTCAGGAGATGCTATGAATGAGATGTCAAAACTAGCAAAAGAGCTTCCAAAGGGTTCTAGTTTTGCATGGAGTGGATTATCATATCAAGAGTATAAATCAAGTGGACAAAGTGCATTTTTATACTCAGTATCTATTTTATTTGTTTTCCTATGTCTTGCAGCCCTTTATGAGAGTTGGTCTATTCCTTTTTCTGTTTTATTAGTTCTTCCATTAGGGATAATTGGTGCTGTAGCAATTACTTCAATTAGAGGATTAGAAAATGATGTTTATTTTCAAGTTGCCCTATTAACAGTAATTGGATTATCCTCTAAAAATGCAATTATGATTGTAGAATTTGTCGAAGCTGCATATAAAAATGGTAACTCCTTATTAGATGCAGCAGTAGAAGGGGCAAGATTAAGATTTAGACCTATCTTAATGACTTCTTTAGCTTTCGTTGTTGGTGTTTTACCTCTTGCACTTTCAACAGGTGCTGGTGCAAATAGTAGAATCGCAATAGGGACAGGAATTGTGGGAGGAACGCTTAGTGCTACAATTCTTGGAGTATTTATGATTCCACTATTTTATGTTTTAATTAGTTCAATATTTAGAAGAGACAAAAAAGTAAATGCAAAAACAATTGAAAAAGGAGAGAATAAATGATAACAAATAAAATAATTCATATATCTATCTCTTTTGCTTTATCAATTTTTCTTAGTGCTTGTAGCCTAATAGATTCAAAATATGAGCAACCAACAGCTCCTATGCCAACAAATTGGCCAAAAGGTGAAGCATACAAAGAACAACTAAATCCAAATATAAATGAAACTCTTGTATGGGAAAATATGATTTTAGATGAAAAACTTAAAGAAGTTATTAAAATAGCACTTAAACAAAATCGTTCAATAAAAGAATCAATAGCAAATATACAATCAGCAAGAGCAAAATATAATGTACAACATGCAGGTGAATTTCCCTCAATTGATGCGGGAGTTTCTGGTTCTAAAGCTCGTTCATTAAACAGTTCAAATACTAGTAAAGACACATCAAGTATCTCTGAGAATTATAAGGCAACTGTGGGTTTAAGTTCTTATGAGTTGGACTTTTTTGGCAAGGCGAGGAATTTATCTAAAGTAGATTTTGAAAGTTATTTATCTATTAAAGAAGCCCAAAGAGTAACAAAAATTACAACTATTGCAGAAGTTACAAATGCTTGGCTAACAATGGCTGCAGATAAGAGTTTACTAGATTTTGCAAAAGAGACTTTAAATAGTAGTAAAAAAAGTTTGGACATTATTCAACAAAGAGTAAACCTAGGTGTGGATTCAAAAGTTACTCTTTATAATGTTCAAACAGTATATTACCAAGCACTTTCAGATATAGAAAAATATAAAACTCAAGTTGCACAAGACCTAAATGCCCTTAATTTATTAGTAGGCCAAAATGTTAAAGAAGAGTTACTTCCTTCTTCATTAGATGAAAACAAAGAGTATTTAGCAACTATTCCAGTTGGTTTATCTTCTAAAGTTTTATTAAATCGTCCAGATATTTTACAGGCTGAACATGATTTAAAAGCTGCAAATGCAAATATTAGTGTTGCAAGAGCTGCTTATTTTCCATCTATTTCTATTACAACAAATGCTGGAATTGCAAGCAGTGCTTTAAATAATCTTTTCACAGGAGGAGCTGCTTCTATTTGGTCATTTGTTCCAAGTATCTCTTTGCCAATTTTTGATTGGGGCTCAAAAGGAGCTTCTTTGGATTATGCTAAGTCTCAAAGAAATCTTTACATAGCAAAATATGAACTTGCAATTCAAACTGCTTTTAAAGAAGTTTCAGATGCCCTTGCGAGATATGGAACAATTGAGAATCAATTGGATGCACAAAAAAACTTAGTAGCTGCCTCAAAGAATAGTTTTTTTCTTTCTCAAAGAAGATATAAATCAGGTATTGATACTTATTTAAATGCTTTAACATCACAAAGAAATTTATATAATGTAGAACAAAATTTAATCTCTTTGCGTTTAGCTAAAATCAATAATCGTGTAACTTTGTATAGAGTTTTAGCTAATGATGATAATTAATTAAGAGTTATGATAAAAAATAGCTAGCCAAATTGTGGGCTGGCTTGTAGAAGTATATTTTATTCTATGTTTTTCCCTTGCTTTTATATCTAAAAAATCACCTTTTTTTAATTGTACTTCTCTTTTATCTTCAAATTCAAGAATAGCATCACCTTCTAAAAGTAATATAAACTCATTTTCATCTTGCTCATACCAAAAATTATCTTCACTTTTTTGTCCATTTGAAACAATTCTTTCAACTCTAACGCTTTTTTCTCTTAACAAAGTAATATATTCTTCATTATTTTTATCAACATTAACTTTATCAAATATATTTTTTTTCTTCATTTTTTCCTCTTTTTACAATTCATATAAAATTAGTATAGATTAATCTTATATGAATTTAAACATTTAGAACAAGATAAAATACCTATTATATAGCTATTTATTAAGATTATAGATACTTGAGTATATTAATCTATATTAAATCACTTGACATTAAATAAAAAATATATTACAATTTCACATATAGATTTAATATGATATACAAAAAGGAATAAATATGCAACAAGACACTATTGCAGTTCACGCAGGTTATAATAAAAAAGAGGGCTGGGGTACAATGAATGTTCCTATTGCTCAAACTACAGCTTTTGCATTTAGAGATGCAGAACATGCAGCTAATTTATTTGCCCTTAAAGAGTTAGGGTCAATTTATACAAGACTTACAAATCCTACTACGGATGTATTAGAACAAAGATTTGCACAATTAGAAGGTGGGGCAGCTGCTCTTTGTGTAGCTTCTGGACAAAGTGCAATTTTTTATGCTATTGCAAATGTAGCAAGTGCAGGAGATAATATCATTATCTCTGACAAATTATATGGTGGAGCAGTTACTCTTTTAACTCATACTCTTAAAAGATTTGGCATTGAAGCTAGAGTATTTAAAGTAGCTGATGCTTCTAATTTAGAAGAGCAAATTGATGATAAAACAAAAGCAATCTTTTTTGAATCATTATCTAATCCTCAAATAGCTGTTGCAGATGTTGAAGGAATAGTTTCTATTGCTAAAAGAAAAGGTGTTTTAACTGTTTGTGATAATACAGTTGCAAGTGCAGCTTTATTTAACCCAATCAAATGGGGAGTTGATATAGTAGTTCACTCAACTTCAAAATATACAAATGGACAAGGTAGTGCTATTGGTGGAATCATTGTTGAAAGAGATGGCTTAGCAGAATTTTTTAAAGAAAATGCTTCTAAATATACAGAATTTACACAAGCTGATGAATCATACCATGGTTTAGTTTATGTGGATGTTCCTCTTCCAAACTTTTGTTTAAGAGCTAGATTATCATTACTTAGAGATTTTGGTGCAGCACAATCTCCACATAACTCTTGGATACTACTTCAAACTTTAGAGACTCTAAGTTTAAGAATGGATAAACACTCAAGCAGTACTTTAGAAGTTGCAAAATTCTTAGAATCACACCCAAAAGTTAAATCAGTAAATTATCCAGGATTAGAGTCAAATGCTGATTATAAAAAAGCACAAAAATATTTCAAAGATGGAAAATCATCTGGATTATTATCTTTTGAAGTTGAGTCTTATGAAGAAGCTAAAAGAATAATTGATAGCGCAAAACTATTTTCAGTTGTGGTAAATATTGGTGATTCTAAATCACTAATTGTACACCCAGCTTCTACAACTCATTCACAAATGAATGAAGAAGAGTTGGTAAAAGCGGGTGTTAATCCTTCAACTGTTAGGCTTTCTATTGGATTAGAAGATCCAATTGATTTAATTGAAGATTTAACTCAAGCGTTAAACTAAAGATGAGATTATGGCTTTAATCTCCTCAAAAGGTGTGTATGGACTTGCTGCCATGCATGAATTGTTACAAAATGAAGAGAACAAACCAATGCAAAGTAGAGAAATATCAGCAAGAGCTGATATTCCTCAAAGTTATTTAGAACAACTTCTAGGAAAACTTAAACACGCTGGATTGGTTATAAGTACAAGAGGTTCAAAAGGTGGCTACATGTTAGCTAGAGATGCAAAAGATATACTTGTAAAAGATATTATTATTGCTTTGGAAGATGATATAAAAATCATCGATACAAAAAGTAATAATCCTATTTTAAATATATTTTTTGATGAAACAAAAGAAAAAACAAAAAAACTATTTAACTTGTCACTGAAAGATTTAAAACAGTATCAAGATAAATATAATCAATATTTACACTATAGTATTTAAGTGAAAGTTGCTTCTAGAAGAAGTTTTAAAATAAAAGTTCAAATTAATATTTGAATCAATAAAAGGAGAAAAAATGAAATATGCAAATGATGTAACAGAATTAATTGGAAATACACCACTAGTAAAATTAAAAAAAGCAAGTGTAAATGGAACAACAGTATTAGGTAAATGTGAATTTATGAACCCTACTCATTCAGTAAAAGATAGAATTGGATTTAACATGGTTAATGAAGCAATTAAATCTGGAAAAATCACTGAAGGTACAACTGTAATTGAGCCAACAAGTGGAAATACTGGTATTGCATTAGCTAGTGTTTGTGCAGCTAAAGGAATCAAACTAATTCTTACTATGCCTTCAAGCATGAGTATTGAAAGAAGAAAACTTTTAAAAGCACTTGGTGCTCAAATTGTATTAACAGAGCCTGAAAAAGGTATGAAAGGTGCAGTTGAGAAAGCTAATGAATTAAGTGAATCACTTGATAATTCAATTGTATTACAACAATTTGCAAATGAAGCAAATCCAGATATTCATAGAAAAACTACAGCATTAGAAATCTTAAGAGATACAGATGATAAAGTTGATGTATTAGTTATTGCAATTGGAACTGGTGGAAGTATTACAGGTATTTCAGAAGTTGTTAAAGCTAAAAATCCAAATGTAAAAGTAATAGCTGTTGAACCTACTGATTCTCCAGTACTTTCAGGTGGTAACCCTGGTCCTCATAAAATTCAAGGTATTGGTGCTGGATTTGTTCCTGCTGTATTAAATACAAAAATCTATGATGAAATTATCACTGTATCAAATGACGATGCAATGGAAACTGCTAGAAACTTAGCAAAAGACGAGGGACTTCTTGTAGGTATTAGTGCAGGGGCAAATGTATATGCTTCAACTGTTCTTGCGCAAAGAGAAGAGTATAAAGGTAAAACAATAGTTACTATTCTTTGTGATACAGGTGAAAGATATTTAAGTACTCCTTTATATCAATTAGATGATGAATAGGACTAAATAAAGAAATGGCAGAAAAGGCTTATAGATCTATTGTTAAAACTATTTCATGGAGAACAGTAGGAACTTTAGACACAATGATTATCTCATATTTTATTACAGGCGACCTTGTTATGGCCGCCTCTATAGGTTCTATTGAAGTTTTTACGAAAATGATTCTATATTATTTTCACGAAAGGGCTTGGAATAAAATCTCTTTTGGGAAAGTAAAAGAGCCAGATTATCAGATTTAGGAAAGAAAATGATAGATGTAGTAGAAGAATTAAACAAAAAATTAGAAGATAGTAGCGCAGAAGAGATTTTAAAATTTTTTATGAATGAATACAAAAATGAAGCAGCATTATCTTCTAGTTTTGGAGCAGAAGACCAAGTTCTAACTCATATGATGTTAAAACTTGACAAAGGTGCAAATATATTTACACTAGATACGGGAAGACTTCCATATGAAACATATAATGTTATGGATAGTACAAATTTAAAATATAATATAAAAGTAAATGTTTTTTTTCCTAACAATGAAAATGTAGAAGAACTTTATAAAAGCCATGGAATAAATGGTTTTTATGAATCTATAGATAATAGAAAATCATGCTGTAATATAAGAAAAATTGAACCACTTAAAAGAGCATTGAAGCCATTAAAAGTTTGGATTACAGGTTTAAGAGCATCACAAAGTGTTACAAGAGTTGAGATGCCATTAGTTGAATGGGATGATAATTTTCAAGTAATAAAAGTAAACCCTCTTATATCTTGGAGCGAAGAAGATGTATGGAAATTTATAAAAGAAAACAAAGTTCCATACAATAAACTTCATGACCAAGGTTATCCAAGTATTGGATGTGCACCATGTACAAGGGCTGTAAAAGAAGGTGAAGATATTAGAAGTGGAAGATGGTGGTGGGAAAACCCAGAACATAAAGAGTGTGGATTACACGCAAAATAAAAAAATAAAAAAGAGAAAAAGATGATTAGTGAAGAAAGACTTACACATTTAAAGCAACTAGAAGCTGAATCAATTCATATCATGAGAGAAGTTATAGCAGAGTTTCAAAATCCTGCAATGCTTTACTCTGTAGGAAAAGATTCTTCTGTAATGTTACACATTTTACAAAAAGCTTTTTATCCTGCACCTCCACCACTTCCCTTGGTACATGTTGATACAACATGGAAGTTTAAAGAGATGATAGAATTCAGAGATAGACGGGCAAAAGAGGTTGGAATGGAACTTATTGTTTACTCTAATCCAAAAGGTTTAGAGATGGATATTTCACCTTTTAAACACGGTTCGGCAGTGCACACTGATATTATGAAAACTGAAGGTCTAAAACAAATGCTAGATATCCAAAAATTTGATGCAGTTTTTGGAGGAGCTAGAAGAGATGAAGAAAAATCTCGGGCAAAAGAGAGAATCTACTCATTTAGAAATGAGAATCACAGATGGGATCCAAAAAATCAAAGACCAGAACTTTGGAATGTGTATAATGGAAGACATACAAAAGGTGAATCTATTAGAGTTTTTCCTATATCAAACTGGACAGAACTTGATGTTTGGCAATATATCTATTTAGAAGGAATTCCTATTCCTGATTTATACTTCTCAAAAGAAAGGGAAGTAGTAGAATATATGGGTACAAAAATCATGGTTGATGATGATAGAATGCCTGAAGAATTACGAAAAACTGCTAAAAAAGAGATGGTTAGATTTAGAACACTTGGTTGTTATCCTTTAACAGGTGCAGTTAATAGTGAAGCAACAACATTGCCTGAGATTATTCAAGAGATGTTAGTTTGTACAACAAGTGAGCGACAAGGAAGACTTATAGATAGTGATGGTGAAGCATCAATGGAGAAGAAAAAACAAGAGGGGTATTTTTAAGATGGCACACCAATCAGATTTAATAGCTGAAAATATTGAACAATATTTAAAAGAGCATGAAAACAAAGAGATACTAAGATTTATAACATGCGGTTCAGTTGATGATGGGAAGAGTACTCTAATTGGAAGATTACTTTATGATTCAAAAATGATTTTTGAAGATCAGTTAGCTGCGATTGAAAAAGATAGTAAAAAGAGCGGAACTACAGGTGATAAGATTGACTTAGCACTTTTAGTTGATGGTCTTGCAAGTGAACGAGAACAAGGTATTACTATTGATGTTGCTTATAGATTTTTCTCAACTGAAAAAAGAAAGTTTATCATAGCAGATACTCCAGGACATGAACAATATACAAGAAACATGGCAACAGGAGCTAGTACTGCAGATGTAGCTATTATCCTAATTGATGCAAGATCTGGTGTGTTAACACAAACAAAAAGACACTCTTATATAGCTTCTCTTCTTGGGATTAAAAACCTCATTGTTGCAATCAATAAAATGGACTTAGTTGATTTTAGCTCGGATAGATTTGAAGAGATTAAAAAAGATTATTCACAAATTATTCATAATCTTCCACATTATGAAGATATTAATTTTGAATATATTCCAATCTCTGCACTTGATGGAGATAATATTCTTACAAATTCACCAAAATGTTCTTGGTATGAGGGTCTGCCTCTTATGCAATTACTAGATACTATTGATATTCATAAAACTGAGAATCATGACTTTAGATTACCTGTTCAGTATGTTTCAAGACCACATTTAAACTTTAGAGGATTTTCTGGGACTATTGCAAGTGGAAAAATTAGTGTAGGTGATGAAATCACTGTATTACCATCAAGAAAAACTTCTGTTGTAAAATCTATTGTTTCAAATGAGATTAAAGATTTAAGACCTATTGGAAAAGATGAAACAGTTGAGACTATACAAACAGCATTTGCTCCAATGGCTACAACGATTACATTAAAAGATGAAATAGATATCAGTCGTGGAGATATGATTGTAAAATCAAGCTCTATTCCTCAAGTATCAAATAAACTTGAAGTGATGGTTGTTTGGATGGATGAGAAAAAGCTTGAACTCAATAGTAATTATATTATTAAAAGAGCAACTTCTGTTATAAATGGTGCCTTTAAATCAATAGAGTATAAAAAGGATATTAATACTTTTGATGAAGTTAAAGCAAATCAATTAGAGTTAAATGATATCGCAAAATGTACACTATCAATAGACAGACAAATTGCAGTTGATCCATATAATGAAAACAGATATACAGGAAGTTTTATTATCATCGATAGATATTCAAATACAACAGTTGGAGCTGGGATGATTGTATCTTCAGTTATGAATGAAGCTACAAATAAAGAAGAGAAGATAAGAGACTATACAAAAGCAGAAGTTGAGCTTAATGCATATATTAGAAATAATTACCCAGAATGGGGATGTAAAGAAATTTAATGGGACATTTTTCAAGGATTAAATAATGGCAAAAGAGAGTGCAGCTCAAAGAGTAGAGCGAATAAAAAAAGAGAAGAACGGCTTAGATGTATTAAAAGATATATATGTCTACGCTGTTTTAGGTGAAGAAGTACATCCAGAAGATATTGATAGATTTAAATGGTATGGACTTTATACTCAAAATAGAAATCTTCAAGCAGAAGATGATCCAACTTTATATTTTATGTTAAGAATAAAATTAGAGAGTGGATCTATGAATTTAGAGCAAATGAGAGAAGTCTCAGCTCTATCAAAAGAGTATGGAAGAGGAACAGCAGATTTTACAACTAGACAAGATATTCAACTGCACTATATTCAAGTAAAAGATTTACCTGAAATATTTAGAAGACTAAATGAAGTTGGATTATCAACAATTTTTGCAGCAGGTGATGTCCCAAGAAATGTAACTACTTGTGCGGTTTCAGGAATTGACCATGATGAGCTTTATGATGTACGACCAATAGTTGAGAAAGTAAATGATTATCTAAGAGGAAATAAAAACCTATCAAACTTACCAAGAAAATATAAAATTGGAATTAGTGCTTGTCATAAACACTGTATGGGACATGAAATCCAAGATTTATCTTTTACAGCAGTTCCATGTGATTGTACTGATAAAATACTTTTTGATGTAAGTGTTGGTGGAGGATTAGCTTCAAATAAACAAATTGCATCTCATATAGGATTTGTAACACCTTCTCAAATCTTACCAATAGTAAAAGCTGTTAGTACAATATATAGAGACCATGGATTAAGAGAAAATAGAAGAAAAGCAAGACTTGGGCATCTAATTGATGAGTGGGGAATTGAAAAATTCAAAGAAGAAGTAATCGCTAGATCAAAAGTTGCCATAAAAGAAGAAAAAATAATGGAGTATACTCCTTATGCAAAAAGAGAACATTTTGGTATTCATGATTCTAAAGAAAAAGCAAAATCATATATAGGTTGTGCTATAAATGGTGGACATATTGGTTCACAAGGATTAGAAGACTTAGCAAATATTTTAGAAAAGCATGGTGCAACAACTATTAAAACTACAACTACACAAAACTTTGTAGTAAAAGATGTACCTACTAAAAGTGCTGAAGAACTTGCCCAAGAGTTAAAAACAATTGGAGTTGATGCTTTTCCAAGTCCTTTTAAAGCAAGAACTCTTTCATGTACAGGGTTAAACTTTTGTAAGTTTGCTATTTCAGAGACGAAAGACAAAGCAATTTCACTTGCAGAGCATTTAGAGAAAAAGTTTCCTGATTTTAAAGAGACAGTCTCTATATCTGTAAATGGTTGTCCAAACTCTTGTGCTCATCCACATGTGGTTGATATAGGTTTACTTGGACTAAAAATGAAAAATAAAGAAGGAATTACAGTTCCTGGATTTGAACTTATTTTAGGTGGAAATCTAGAAGGAAGTAAATCTAACTTTGGAGAAAAAGTAAAAATCAAATTTTTACCAGAAGAAGCTGAAGGTATTTTAGAAAATATTATTCAAAAATATATAGCTAGTGGTGAAAATGATCTAAATAAATTTTTAAAAGAGAGAATAAATGACGAAGAATTTGTTTCGTCCCTTCATTAATCAGCATACAGATAAACTTCAATACTTAAAGTATGGAACAATAGGTAAGCACAAAAGTGCTTACTTTGACTATACAGCTTCAGGTTTAGCCTTTAGACCTATTGAGAATCGTATTTATGATATGCTAACAACATATGCAAATACGCACTCAAAAGAGTCAGGAATGGCTAATCAAACAAATACTTATTATGAAGAAGCATTAACTAATCTAAAAAAATCTTTAGATTTAAATGATAAATTTGAAATAATCCCAAGTGGCTGTGGCTCAACTGCTGCTATAAAAAGGTTTCAAGAATTATTGGGACTTTATATTCCACCAGCCACAAAAAAAAGATTGAATATAAATATTGATAAATCAAAACTTCCACTTGTAATTGTAGGTCCTTATGAACACCATTCAAATGAAATAAGCTACAGAGAAGCTATGTGTGAAACAGCCAGAATAGGACTTACAAATGAAGGATTAGTAGATTTAGAAGAACTTGAAAAAGTTTTAAAAGAAAATCAACATAGAGAACTTATTGGTTCATTTTGTGTAGCTTCAAATGTTACTGGAATAGTAACTTGCTATAAAGAAATTTCTAAAATACTTAGACGATATAATGCTATAGTATCCCTTGATGCAGCAGCTTCTTCTTCATATATGAATATTGATTGCAATTATTTTGATGTAATGTATGTATCTCCGCACAAACTTTTAGGAGGTCCTGGATCTTGTGGCTTGCTTATTATAAAAAAAGATTTAATAGACCCTAGCTTATCCCCTACTTTTGCAGGTGGTGGAACAGTTACTTATGTAAATAAATCTACTGTAGAGTATGAGAAAGATTTAAGAGCAAGGGAAACAGCAGGAACTCCTGGAATAATCCAAGTGATAAAAGCAAGTCTTGCTTATCAACTAAGAAATGAAATAGGTTTTGATTTTATTTTGAAAAGAAAAGATGAATTATTGGAATATTTTTTAAAAGAAGTACAAAATATACCAAATATAATCATTTATGGAAATAAAACATCATATAACATTGGAATTGTTTCATTTAATATTAAAGATTTAGACCCTTATAAAATATGCGAAAAAATTTCTACTAATAATGGGATTCAAACTAGAGCTGGATGTTCATGTGCAGGACCATATGGTCATGACTTATTGCACTTTAATAATAAAGATGAATTAAATAAAAAACCCGGATGGATAAGAGTTTCTATTCACTACACTCAAACAAAAGAAGAAATAGATGAGCTAATAAAAGCTCTTAAGAACGCTATCTAATAAAAATAATTTCAAAATATAATTTAATTGTAATTGCTTTGTAACTTATAAAATATAAAATCCTGAATAATGATTCAAATTTAGGAGTAAGATATGAAAAACAAAGTAATTACAGCTTCAGTTATTGCAGCATCTGTTCTATTTTCAGCATGTGCTACAAAATCAAATATGGTTAACTCAACAACTCAACATAGCATCAAGTTCAATGAAGTTCCAGTTCCCTTAACAGATAGTGAAAAAAGAAAGATTGTTGCTTCAAGCCAAATTGAGCTTGATGGACAAAAAACGAATATTGGATATAACACGATTATAAGAAGTGGGGATAAAGTTGGGAATGGTATCTTTGGCCTTTTATATGACAAAGATGGAAATCCAGTAAGAGAAAAAGATGGTTCTTTAAAAATCTCAAACTCAAATGACTTTGCTTCTCTTTTACCAGTAGGTGATAAACTTTTTATGGTATCACACTTTGAAAGTAGACCAGCTGCTATGTATATCACAGAATTAAACCAAGCAAAAGATGGAAAATTAACAGCTGTAAATACTAGAAATATCGATTTTTCTAAAGTAAATGGATTATGGGTTCCATGTGCAGGAAGTGTAACTCCTTGGCATACACATTTAGGTAGTGAAGAGTATGAGCCAGATGCAAGAAAAGTTGCAGCTGATGGTTCAATTGACGATTATTATGCACCAATGGCAGAGTATTTTGGAGGCGATTTAAAATCATTAAATGTTTATGATTATGGTTGGGCTCCTGAGATAACTGTTTTAAATGAAAAAGGTGATGTAAAAGTTGAAAAACATTATGCAATGGGTAGATTTGCACATGAATTAGCTTATGTTATGCCGGATGAAAAAACAGTTTATTTATCAGATGATGGAACAAATGTTGCTTTATATATGTTTGTTGCAGATAAAGCAAAAGATTTAAGTTCTGGTACACTTTATGCTGCAAAATGGGACCAAACAAGTAATGTTGGAGCTGGAAGTGCAAATATAAGATGGGTAAATTTAGGTCATGCAAGTGATGATTATGTAAAAGCTGGATTAGACCAAAAATTAACTTTTAATGATTTATTTGAAACATCTAAATTCCCAAAATTAGGATTCACTTCAATAAATACAACAATGGGGCAAGAGTACTTAAAAATTAAACCAGGTATGGAAAAATTAGCTTCAAGAATGGAAGCTAGAAGATATGCCGCAATAAAAGGTGCTACTACTGAATTTAGAAAAATGGAAGGTATAACTTACAATCCAAATGAAAATAAAGTATATCTATCAATCTCTGAAATAGCAAAAGGGATGGAAAATCGTATGAGTAAAGGTAAAGCAAACAACAAATATGACACTGGTGGGAATAATGATATTAGAGTTAACTATAACAAATGTGGTGCCGTATATGAGCTAAATCTTGCATATGATGATGATATCCAATCTGCAAAAGACGGTTCATATATTAATTCTAATTATGTTGTAAAGAGTATGACTGGACTAGTTGCAGGTGCAAAAAATAAAGGAACTGGTGATTTAGCAAAAGCAAATAAATGTTCTCTTGATGGATTAGCAAATCCTGACAATATTACTTTTATTCCTAATACAAATACTTTAATAATCGGTGAAGATACAGGTTCTGGACACCAAAATGACTTTATTTGGTCTTATAACTTAGGTGAGAAAAAATTAACTAGAATCTTAACTTCTCCATATGGTTCTGAAACAACTTCTCCATACTATTACAATAATATTGGTGGACATGGTTACTTAATGGCAGTTATCCAACACCCATATGGTGAAGGTGATGCAATTACAAAAGAAGAAGATATGCCATCAACTGCTAAATCAGCGGGTGAAATGAAAGCATACACAGGTTATGTGGGACCACTTCCTGTAATTTCTAAATAAATTCAACCATGCAAAGATTCATATTCTTAATTACAGCACTTTTAAGTGCTGTAATACTTCAAGCAAATAAAGTTGATTTAAAAGACTCTTTTATTCATAATTCAACAGCATATATTACAAGTCAATGTTATACTAAAACTATCCATGATGAAAATCATAATATTTTAAGTAACCCTTGTTTTTCTTGCCACAGTAAAAATAAAATCCCAAATTTTTCTTCTTCTGATGCTGATTTACAAGAAGAGTATGCCTTTCCCTCGCCTGCTTTAAAGAATCCTTGGATAAATTTATTTAAAGATAGAACAAAAGAAGTTAATAAAATATCAGACCAAGAGATTTTAAAATATATAAAAGAAGATAATTATCAAGATAAAAATCACAATATCATCCTTGCTCAAAAATTAAAAACTATTCCAAAAAACTGGGATGCAAATGATAATGGAAAATGGGATGGATACATTCCTGATTGTTATTTCAATTTTGATAAAGAGGGCTTTGATAGAAACAAAAAAGGTAAAATAACAGGGTGGAGAGCTTTTGCTTATTATCCATTTTTAGGAACTTTTTGGCCAACAAATGGAAGCACTGATGATGTTCTCATTCGTTTACCAGAAACTTTTTGGAAAGATAAAAACGGTAATTTTAATTTAGAAGTTTACAAAATAAATCTTTCTATTGTGGAGAGTTTATTAAAACAAAAAACTATCTTGACAGAAAAAATAGATGAATCAAAATATGGAATAGACTTAAATCAAGATGGCAAATTAGATATTGCAGAAAAAATAGTATTTAAATGGACTACTCCTGATTATGATATTTCAACAAATAAATTAAAAAACTTTTCTATGACTTATGTTGGACTTGCAAAAAAAGAATTACTATCAAACAATATAGAAATAGCACCAGGACTTTATCCAAGGGGCACAGAATTTTTACACTCAGTTAGATATTTAGATATAACAAAAAATTCAAATATAAAAATGTCCTCAAGAATGAAAGAACTAAGATATGCTAAGAAGAAGTATTGGACAAGTTATTCACAACTTCAACAAATAAATGATGAAGAGATAAAAGATGAAAATGACTATCCAGATAGAGTTGAAGAATATACTGGAAATATTGAAGTTGGACTAAACAATAAAAGAGGTTGGCATTATCAAGGTTTCATTGAAGATGAAAAAGGAAATTTAAGACCACAAAGTCAAGAAGAGACTCTTTTTTGCATAGGTTGCCATAGTAATACAGGCTCTATTGCTGATTCAACTTTTGTTTTCCAAAGAAAATTTGAGAAGGACCCTTTTGCAAATACTTGGTATCATTGGAGCCAAAAAGACTTAAGAAATACTCCAGATAAAAAGCTTCCTAATGGAAAAACAGAATATGCAAGATATTTAAAACTCAATAAAGCAGGTGATGAATTTAGAGCCAATAATGAAATAATCAAAAAATTCTTCAATAAAGATATGACACTAAAAGAAGATGCTATAAAAAAACTCAAGAAAGATATCACTTATTTGATTATACCAAGCAAAAAAAGAGCATTAGAACTTAATAAAGCATATAAAGTAATTGTTGATGAACAAAGCTTTATTTATGGAAGAGATGCCCATGTAAAACCAGTAAGTAATGTACATAAAGAAGTGACACAAGACCAATCAACAAAACTTCAAAAAGTTTTAAATTAAAGAAAAGGGGATACTCCTTTTCTTTATTATATAAAGTAATTCAATCTTTATTAATCTTCACAAGTTATAATCCCTCATGAGATTTATAATATTTGCCACAGTTTTTTTATTTGTAATGGGGTTACTAAGTTTTTTTATTTCAAAAAGATTTATTAAAAAATTAGATATTCCCAAAAAATCGAAACTATTCTTAAATATATTTTTACTAATTAATTTTTTAGGCATCATCGCTTATATGGCTTCTAGATACTTAGTTTCTGTACCAAATGACTTATACTTTTTTCTCTCACTTCCTATTGGTGTTATTTTTTTACTTTTTTGTACAACTTTGATGTATGAAGTTCTTTCCCATCTTCCAAAAGTTAGAAAAGATGAAAAGAGAAGAGCTTTTATGAAAAAATCAATTGATTTAGGCTCACTAGCTTTTGCCACATCAATTACTGCAAGAGCCATATATAATGCAAAACAATCTTATGTTGAAAATGTATCTGTAAAAATTCCTAATTTAAAAAAACCATATAATGTAGTTCAATTAAGTGATGTACATATTGGAGGGCTAATAGACCAAGATTTTATTAAAAATATTGTGAATAAAGTAAATAAACTAAATCCTGATGCAGTTTTCATAACAGGAGATTTAGTAGATACAAATATGAACTTTGCAAAAGATGCCGTTGATGAACTAAAAAATTTAAAATCAAAATATGGTACATACTATATTGTAGGAAATCATGAGTACTTTCATGGAGTACAAGAGATAATGACATATTTAAAATCAATAGGTATAAGGGTTTTAGAAAATGAAAATGTTTATATTGGTGAAAAAGATAGTGGTTTTAATCTAGCAGGGGTTTATGATCTCTTTGGATATAAAGCTAATAACTTTGCCCCAAATATAAAAAAAGCTTTAGAGAACATGAAAAATTCACCTACTATTCTTTTAGCCCATCAACCAAAATATATCAAGGAACTTGATAAGTTGGATATTGACTTAGTCTTAAGTGGGCACACCCATGGAGGACAAATTGTTCCTTTTAATTTATTAGTTAGACTTGAACAACCATACATTAAAGGTTTACACCAACACAATCCTAAAACCCAAATCTATGTAAGCAAAGGAACAGGTTTCTGGGGTCCACCTATGAGATTGGGTGCTAGCTCTGAAATTACATATTTGAAACTTACCTCTTAATTTACTTTAATCATATATTTTATTCTAAAATGATATTAATAATTAATTTATCATAATAATAATAAATTTATTTACTATTATCTTAAATCAAATTATTACTTATTGCTATTTACTTGCAACTAAAATATATTATAATATTCTTAAAGTTACTTTCATAAAGGATTACAAATGAGTAATAAAGAAATTTTATTGGACTCAAATTCGTTTATTGTTTCAGAAACTGATGAGATGGGTATTATAAGGTATGCAAATGATGAGTTTTGCGAAGTTAGTGAATATACATTAGAAGAACTTATCGGTAAACCCCACAATTTACTTAGACATAAAGATATGCCAAAAGAAGCATTTGAGGATTTATGGAAAACAATTCAAAATGGAAAGATATGGAAAGGTTTTGTAAAAAACAGAACTAAAAACGATAATTTTTATTGGGTATATTCTACCGTATACCCGCTAACTTTAAGTGATGGTAGCAAAGGCTATATGTCATGTAGGAAAGTCGCATCAAGAGATGAAATTGATAAAGCAATAAAACTTTATAGCACAATGAAATAAGGATATCCCATGAATATTATAGAAAATGCCTCAATTAAAAAAAGACTTTTTTTAATCTTTATTGTTCCCCTTGTTGCAATTATTTTACTATCTTCTTTAGTTATTTTTGAACATTATCAAGATTATAAACACTATCAAAAACTAGAGATAATGATGAATCTTAATTCAAATATATCACAAGTTCTTCATGAACTACAAAAGGAAAGAGGAGCAAGTGCTGGATATATTGGAAGTAAAGGTGAAAAGTTTTCTGACATACTAAAGAATCAAAGATTATCTACTAATAAGAAGATTAAAAATTTAGAAAATTTTATAAAAGATAATAATATTATACAACTTTCAGAAGCAGAAGCTAAAAATGAAATTAACAAGATTTTTCAAGAGTTAGATAAAATTAGTTCTATAAGACCAAATGTCGATGAATTTAAAATTGCTCTAAAAGATGCTGTTGCTTATTACTCAAATATAAATTCATCTTTACTTCATTTGACAACATACTCATTTAAAAATTCAAAAGATGCAGACCTTTCTAGCCAAGCAATGGCATATTATGAGTTTTTAGAAGCAAAAGAACTAGCAGGATTAGAAAGGGCAATTGGTTCTGCAATATTTGGTTCGCAGGAAATAGATATTAATTTAAAGAGTAAATTTATTTCATTAATTGCTATGCAAAAAACATATCTTAGTGAGTTTCGTAATTTTGCTAATAAAAAAATATTAATGATTGAAAAAGAGACTTTAGATAAAAATGTTGTAGATGAAGTAAATAAAATGCGTGAAATAATTACTTCAAACATAGCAGGTAGTCATACTGAAATTGAACCAACTTTTTGGTTTAAGACTATTACGAAAAAAATAAATCTTCTTAAACAAATTGATGATTTAATATCAAAAGAGATACTAAAAGAAACTATAGAAAAAAAATCTACAGTATTCAATGCCTTTATTTTATATGTTGCCCTTGTATTGATTATAGTATTAATTACAACTTTCCTTGGAGTATATATAAGTAAAACAATTAAAGATTCTGTTTTAAAAATAAGAGAAGGTATTAAAGAGTTTTTTGATTTTATGAATAGAAAAGCCAACATAGTAAATGAAATTGACATAAAATCAAAAAGTGAATTTGGAGAAATTGCTTCATTTATAAATGAAAGTATTAAATCTTTACAAAAAGAGTTAGATGCCGATACAAAATGTGCAGGGGAAGCAATATTAGTTTTGCATAAATTACAAGAAGGATATTTAGATTATCAAATTGTCTCAACTCCAACAAATCCATAAATAAGAACTTTTGCTTTAACTGTCAATAGAATGCTTGTTAATCAGCAAAAAGTTATGAGCAATATTTTAGATGAATTAGAAAAATACACAAACTATAACTATTTATCAAAATTATCAGATCAAAATATGAGTGGAGAGATGAAACAACTAATTGACGGTATAAACTCTTTAGGTGACTCTATTACTAAAATGTTACAAGAAAACAAACAAAATGGGGATATTCTTACGAAGAGTTCTGAAATATTATCTTCAAATGTATCTCATCTTAATACATCTGCACTTTCTCAAACTGCTTCGATTGAAGAAACAGCTGCGGCAATTGAAGAAACTACATCGTCTATAAATGAAATTTCTCAACAAGCCACTCAAATGCAACAATTATCAAAAGAGACATTATCTTTTGCAACAGAAGGTTTAGATTTAGCCAATAAAACACAAAAATCTATGGATGAAATAAATAGTGCTACACAAGAGATACTTGAAGCAACCTCTATTATTGATCAAATTGCATTTCAAACAAATATTTTATCTCTAAATGCAGCTGTAGAGGCAGCAACTGCTGGGGAAGCAGGAAAAGGCTTTGCTGTAGTTGCAGGAGAAGTTAGAAACCTTGCTACAAGAAGTGCAGAAGCTGCTAAAGAAATAAAAGAGTTAGTGGAAAAAGCCAATACAAAAGCTAGTGAAGGGAAATTTAGTTCAGAAAAAATGATAGAAGGATATTCTAAATTAAATGAAAAAATAAATGACTCAAGTAAAATTATCTCTAATGTTGCAGATGCCACAATAGAACAAAGTAAAGGTATTTCACAAATTAATGAAGCAGTTAGTTCTATAGATAAAATAACTCAAGAAAATGCAAAAATTACAGGTGAAACACAAGAAATAGCTAAAAAAACTAATGAAATTGCTAAGAATATTATAAAAAATACTGATAATAAAAAATTTTAATAGCTATAAAAAGATATTAAAAAAGGGAGAAAGTACTATCTTTCTCCCTTTTTACTCAAAAAATTTGTGCTTTTAAATTAAATATTAATTATCAAAAATTCTAGCACCTCCTAAAACTTTTTATATTCCATTATATTTCATATCAAATTTTACTGAGCAATATATACCATTGTTGATAATACTGAGATAATATAAATTCCCAAGGTTATCAAATAATCTTTTTTATTCGTTTTTAATACTGCTTTAAATTTGTTCATAATCTCTCTTATTTAATCTTTATTACTTTTTTATGTTTCTCTTCACTTAATTTAGGAATAACTACTTCTAGCACTCCATCTTTTCCTGATGCTTCGACATTCTCAATATCTGCATTATCAGGGAGTGTAAAACTTCTTGAAAACTTACCAAAAGATGTTTCGACTTTATAATAATCTTCTTCTTTAACTTCTTCTTTTGTTTTTCTCTCACCAGAGATTGTTAATACACCTTTATGAATGTCAACTTTTATTTCATCTTTATTAACACCTGGTAAATCAACATCAATATGATATGCAAATTCACCTTCTCTTGTATTAACTACAGGTACAAAGCCACTAACTCCTTCATTTGAAGGGTATTTATAAAAATCCTTTTCTAAATCTCTAAATTGTTTAAAAGGGTCAAATCTAGTTACTAACATGCTAAACTCCTTAAAAAGTATTTCTTGATAGTTTATCTATCAAGTTAATGAAATAATAACATATTTATTAGCACTTGTCAATATATAGTGCTAATATTTTTAGCAAATTATTTATTAGAGTGCTAAATAAGTCTCTTAGTACTTTTCCATATTTAATAAGTATTTAAATGTTAGATTTGAAGAAATGAAGTTTAAAGTGGGGTTTTTATAGTAAAGGTAGTTCCTTTATTCTCTTCACTTACACAATTAATCTCTCCACTTAGATTTATTGTTACTAGATTATAAACAATATTTAGACCTAAACCTATTGAACCGTTTTTTCTATTTGTTGTAAAAAAAGGCTCATATATTTTTGATAAATTTTCTTCTAATATTCCTTTTCCATAATCTCTATATTCAAAAATTAGGAATTTCCCTTCAATTTTTGCCCTTAAAGAGATAACTCCTTTTTCATTATCACTATATGCATGTTCTAAAGAGTTTGAAATCAAATGGTTAAGAATTTGTGCAAAAAATCCAGGAAATGAGTTAATTTCTAACATATCATCACACTCTATTTTAAACTCAATATTTCGATTATTTAATAAGCTATCAATACTAATTAAAATACCTCGGATATACTCTTTAACTCTAAAAATCCTTTTTAATTCACCAGTTTGGTCAACAGCAACTTGTTTAAAGTTTTTTATAATCTTTTCTGTTTTGTTTAAATTTGTTACGATAACTTTAACCAACTCATTTGAACTTTGTAAATAAACTTTCCATTCCTCTGGGGAAATTGAATTACTTTCATATTTTGAACTTATCTCTTCACAAATATACTCTAAATGTGATGCCCCAGTAATTCCAAGTCCAATTGGTGCACTAATTTCATTTGCAACACCTGAAACTAAACTACCAAGTCCTGCTAGTTTTTCTGATTCTACAAGTTTGTTTTGAGTTATTATTAGATTTTCCATAGAAGCTTCAAGTTCATCATTTGATTCTTGCAAATCAAGATTTTTATTTTCTAATTCTAGTTCTAGTAATTTTTTATCTTGAATATCTCTCCAAACTCCATGAATTACAAGTTCTTCATTTATAATTACCTTTGTTAATACAATTTCACACCAAAACTCTTTTCCTGATATTTTTTTATGAAGCCATTCAAATCGTATACTACCTTTTTCTAAACATTTTTTAATATTCTCTTTTGCTAAAGTACTAGAAGCTATACCATTTGGTTGAATTTGGGGAGATATCTTATCTGGATCCAAATTTAAAAATTCTTCTTTCTCACTAATTTCTAGCAATTTTAAAAGTGCAAAATTACAATCAATAAACTTCCCATCTTTTAATAAACTTATTCCATCAGAAGAATCAGTAAAAAGTGTTTCAAAAACTTTTTTCTCTTGCTCTAACTCTTTTGTTCTTAGTCTCACATCCTCTTGAAGTTTAGAATTAAATGCTTTTATTTTTTCTTCTTGCTCTTTTAATTGATGAATATCTTCGACAATTTTATCTCTCATCTTTTCAAAATTTGCTGATAATATTTTTAACTCTTTTACCCCTGATACATCTATCTTTGCATCCAAATCACCTGCTGCAATCTTTTTTGAAACATCTGATAACATATCAACTGGTTCTAATACTTCTCTTACTATTAATATAATAATTAATGAAATTACAAGAACAATTATTACTGATATTATTAAAAACATATCCCTAAATCTATATAACTCTTCATATTTAACTTCTTTATCAATCCTATAGCCAATAATCCAATCCCAAGATTCGAAATGTTTAAAAATAATCCATCTATCATTATTTTTTGAAAGAATTTCAAAATTTCCATTCTTTTCTTCCAATATCTTTTTATATTCTAGTTTATCTTTATATAAATGACTATTTTGTACATTATAAGTTCTATGCAATACAACAAGACCTTTTTCATTTATTATAAAAGGATAAATCTCTTTATTATTTTTATCAAAAACATTTTTTATAATATTTAAAGTTCCTTTTTTAAATGACTCTTCGTAAGACTTTTCCATTTGTGTTTTTAAAAGTGTTTGATATTTTTGATTGACAAGATACACAATATTGTCAATTTTTTCATTGTATATTCTCTCTTGTGATATATCTATTTCTTTTTTTAAATAATTGTAAGAAAAATAAAAAATAGTACCAATTCCAAGTGTTATAACTAAAAGGATAGAAATAAGAAGTTCCGATTTTAAAGAGCTATTTTTTATCATTTTACTAGTACCGCATTATCAATTATTTCAAAAGGGAAAACAATATTAAACTTTTTTGCTAAAGTTGTATTTATAAAAATATTTGATTTTTTATTTGTTACAATAGGAATATTTCTTATATCTTCACCTTCTAAAATTTTAAGAGCAGTATTTGCTACCCACTCACCTTGCTCTTCTGGTTTAAGTGGTAGAGACAAAAGAGCATATTCAATTAAATTCCCATCCCCGGTTCCAGTTGGAATAATAGTATTTTGAAGTGTGAAATTTTTTATCTGTTTTTTATTTTCATCCCACTCTTTTATAGAGCCACCATATCCAATAATAAGAATATCCACACTATTTTGTAAATTAATAAACTCTTTTTCCCACTCTTCAACAGAAGTGACTAATCTTGCATCCATTTTTTTATTTAACTGTTTTTGAAAATAGGCTAACTCAATTCTTGTAGTCAAGGAGTCATCTTTTAAAAAACCTACTCTATCACCTTTTGAGTATTTACTTAAGATTTCAACAGTTTGAGGAACTAATTGTACCTCTTCAATACCTGTAATATTAGATATTGGTAATCCATACTTTTTGCTAGAACCATTTATCCCACAAAAAACAACAGGAATATTACTATTTTTAAAGTAAGGTAGAATTACATATTTAAAAGCATTATCATCAGAGGTAATAATTACATCAGGTTTAAAATTTTCAATTTGATTTTTGATTTTTTGAGCTATTTTTATTTTATAAGGCTCATTATTATTTCTTTTGGAGTTCATTTCGACTTCTCTAAACTCAAGGGGGATTTTAGATTTAGAAAGTATTTCTTTTATACTTTTTTCAATCCCATCACTCCAATAAAGCCCAGAATGATAGGAATTGATGTAAAAAACTTTTTTCTTGGCAATAAGATTTTCTGCTTTTATAAAGCTAAAAAATAGTAATAATGAAAAGAAAATAATAGCAATCTTTTTCATAATAAGCACTTTTTTATTTATTATAACACAAATCATACATAATTGATATGACATATATTAATTAGTAATGATTAAGTAACTTGTAGTAATAGTTATAAAATATATTGCAAGTACAATTAAATAGTCATTTATATTTGTATTTATATTATTCATTTTTTCTCCTTTTTATAGGAGAAAAAATTCTCCTATTTTAATTTCTTGTTTTATTAATTGTCTTGGGCCTCATATGGGACTTCAAGTTCTTCCTTTTTATTAATTTGCATTTTTTAAACATAAAAAAAAGGGAAGAGCTAAAAAGCTCTTCCCTTCGTAAAACTTAGTATTTCTAAATTTTATTCGAATTTTGTCTTTTTAGCTGTTCTTTTTCTAACAGTTGGATCAAGTTCTCTTTTTCTAACTCTTACAGACTTAGGAGTAACTTCAACTAATTCATCTTCTTCAATCCACTCTAGTGCATTTTCCAAAGACATTGATCTTGGTGGGACTAACTTAATAGCTTCATCAGCACCAGAAGATCTTACATTTGATTGTTGTTTCCCTTTTGTAGGGTTAACATCTAAATCATTTCCTTTAGCATGCTCACCAATAACCATACCGTTGTACACTTTATCTTGAGGTTTAATAAACATAACCCCTCTATCTTGTAAGTTGAAAATTGAATAACCTAATGCTTCACCATTTTCCATAGAAACTAAAGCACCATATTTTCTTGATTCAACAATTCCAGAATAAGCTCTAAACTCTAAGAATGAGTGGTTCATAACACCCTCACCTTTTGTTTCAGTTAAGAACTCTGTTCTAATACCAATCAATCCTCGTGCAGGAATTTCAAATTCAAGTCTTGTATAACCAGAACCCATTGGTACCATATTTGTCATATTTGCTTTTCTTTTTCCAAGTTTTTCAATAATTGCACCACTATGTTCATCTGGTAAGTCAATAACTAAATGCTCAAATGGCTCCATTTTTACACCATCTTCAACTTTTGTAATAACTTCAGGTCTTCCAATACAGAACTCAAAACCTTCTCTTCTCATATTTTCTGCTAAGATACAAATTTGAAGCTCACCTCTTCCGTTTACTTTAAATTTACCTTCACCATATTGCTCATAATTCATTGCAATATTAGTATTCATTTCAGCTCTTAGTCTCTCATCAATTTTATTTGAAGTTACAAATTTACCTTCAGTTCCTGCTAATGGAGAATCATTAACTGCAAAAGTTACAGATAATGTTGGCTCTTCAATATGCATAGGATCAAGAGGCATAGGATCTGTTGGATCACAAAGTGAATCACCCACATCAATTGTTTCAAAACCTGCAACAGCAACAATGTCACCAGTACCAGCAGTTTTGATATCAAATCTATCCATACCTTTAAATCCAATAAGTTTAGAAACTCTACCTTTAACTTTTTCACCATCTGCTTTACATAATAAAACTGTCTCACCCATAGAGATTGTTCCATTAAATATTCTTGCAATACCAATTTTCCCAATGAAGTTATCATAATCAAGTGTAAATACTTGAAGTTGAAGACCATTTGAATCATCACCAACTGGTTTAGGAACTTCTTTTAAAATTGTTTCAAATAGTGGAGTTAGATTTTCATTTGCATCTTCTAAAGCAAGTTTTGCATAACCATCTCTTGCTGCTGCATATACAACTGGAAATTCTAGTTGTGATTCACTTGCACCCATTTGGTCAAAAAGGTCAAATACTTCATCAACAACTCTATCTGGATCTCCACCTGGCTTATCAATTTTGTTAATAACAACAATTGGTCTATGTCCTAGTTGAAGTGCTTTTTTAACAACAAACTTAGTTTGTGGCATAACACCCTCTTGTGCATCAACAAGTAATAAAACAGAATCAACCATTTTTAAAACCCTCTCAACTTCACCACCAAAATCGGCGTGTCCCGGAGTGTCAATAATGTTAATTCTTACATCTTTATAATCAATAGCTGTATTTTTAGAAAGGATTGTAATACCTCTTTCTTTTTCAATAGCATTGCTATCCATAACTCTTTCATCCACATGCGTATGGGCTGCGAAAGTTCCTGATTGCTTTAACAGCTCATCAACTAATGTTGTTTTACCGTGGTCAACGTGTGCGATTACGGCAATATTTCTTATGTCTCTCATATATTCTCTTTAGATATTAATTTTCGCGATTATACTAAAAAAATGCTTAAGTTTTATCATTTTGAGCAATATTAAAAGAATTTTTCATTAGCATTTTCAAAAAGGTAAAAGATATTTTACCTTTTTACATAAAAATAAGATTACTTTTGCTAATATTCCCCACAGATTTGTGGCACAAATAGATATGATTTTTCTCGTTCATATCACTCTTCAATAACTTAATTCTTTTAGTCTTTAAAAGAAACTTTCAAAACAAATATATTATTAAGGAGAACTTGCATGGATTATTTCAAGCAATTTAAACAAAAGTACATGGTAGCTTTTTGGCGTCCATTACCAGCTGTAATAGCTTTAGGAGTTTTAGCAGCTTATTATTTTGGTATTACAGGTACTTATTGGGCTGTTACTGGTGAATTTACAAGATGGGGTGGTCACATCTTACAACTTTTTGGTGTAGACCTTAGCTCTTGGGGTTATTATAAAATTATGGGTATGCAAGGAAATAGTTTCACTCGTGTTGATGGTGTTATGATTATAGGAATGTTTGCAGGTTGTATTGCAGCAGCATTTTGGGGTAATAATGTAAAACTTCGAATGCCAGCGAGTAAAATTAGAATTTTCCAAGCTCTTTTAGGTGGTATTATTGCAGGATTTGGAGCAAGACTTGGTATGGGTTGTAACTTAGCAAGCCTTTTTACTGGTATTCCTCAATTTTCTCTGCATGCTTGGTTATTTACTCTTGCTATGATTGTAGGTGTTTATATAGGTGCTAGAGTAACTTTATTGCCTTTTTTTCAATCTAAAATGAAAATGCAAAAAGTTTCTTGTTCTACAACTTTAAATACTGATACTAAAAATGTTAAATCTCTTTTTACAATTGGTACTCTTGTTTTTATTGCTATGATTATCTGGGCATTATATTTAATTTTTATTCAACAAAGTACTAAATTAGGTATTGCTATGTTATTTGGTTCTGCATTTGGTCTTTTAATTGCGAAAGCTCAAATTTGTTTTACATCTGCTTTTAGAGATATTTTCACAACAGGAAGAAGTCAAATGGCAGTTGCTATTGTTATTGGAATGGCAGTATCTACTATTGGAGTATTTAGTTATATTATGATTGGTGTTCCACCAAAAATTATGTGGGCAGGACCAAATGCACTTATTGGTGGTTTACTTTTTGGATTTGGAATTGTACTAGCAGGTGGTTGTGAGTGTGGTTGGATGTATAGAGCTGTTGAAGGTCAGGTGCATTTTTGGATAGTTGGAATTGGTAATGTTATTGGCTCAACTCTACTTGCATACATGTGGGACAGTTTCTCTTTATCTTTAGCAACAAGCTGGCCAAAAATCAATTTACTTCAATCTTTTGGAAATTATGGTGGATTATTTATGAATTATATTTTCTTATTTTTACTATTTTTATTGGTTTTAAAACTAGAAAGAAATTATAGAACAACATTAAAAGAAAAGGTAACAAAATGATAAAAAAAGAGATTATTCCAGACTATCGAATTGATATGCAAGGGGAGCCTTGTCCATATCCTGCTGTTAAAACTCTTGAAGCAATGCAAGAATTAAAAGAAGGAGAAATTTTGGAGATAATAAGTGATTGTCCTCAAAGTATTCATAATATTCCCCAAGATGCAAAAAATCATGGGTACAAAGTTTTAAGTATAGATAGTAGTGGACCTACTATTCAATATATCATTCAAAAATAAATTAACAAACTAAAAAATATATTTATAATATTGCGTGTTTTAATCACGCAATATTATAATTTAAAAAATTCTTTCTAAGTAAATATTCTACCTACTTTTTATACTCTTTTCTTAGATATAATTATAAAAAAGATAAAGAGAAAAAATGGATTTAAATATTATTTTACAAGAGATTCAAGAAGAGATTCAAAAATACTCTACAAAGGGAAAACTAGCTAATTATATACCTATGTTGGCCCAAGCAGATGAGAGTGATTTTGCTATAAGTATAATAACACTTGAAGGTGAAGAGTTTCATATCGGATGTAGCGATAAAAAATTTTCTATTCAAAGTATTTCTAAAGTATTTACTTTTACCCTAGCTTTAGAACACTATAGTAAACAACTTTACAAAAGAGTAGGACATGAGCCCTCTGGTGATCCTTTTAATTCCCTTGTTCAATTAGAGTATGAAAGTGGTATTCCTAGAAATCCATTTATAAATGCAGGTGCAATAGTTACAACTGATTGTTTGACTTCAATTTTCAAAAATAATGCCTTTGATGAAATTTTAGCTTTTATGAAAAAAGTTTCCCATGAAGAAAATATCACTTACGATGAAGATATTTTTATCTCTGAATTAGGACATGGCTTCCATAATTTTGCACTTATAAATCTAATGAAAAGTTATCAAAATATCAAAAATCCTATAGATGATGTGATTCAAACATATTTTAAACAATGTTCAATCATGATGAATACAAAACAACTTGCACACTCTATGTTATTTTTAGCAAACCATGGAGAAGATCCCTTTACAAAAGAACAAATTATAAATGAATCAAAAGCAAAAAGAATAAACTCACTAATGCTTACTTGTGGACACTATGATGCAAGTGGTGATTTTGCATATAAAGTTGGACTTCCAGGCAAAAGTGGTGTAGGAGGAGGAATTGTTGCTGTTGTTCCAAAGAAGATGGCAATATGTGTTTACTCTCCAAAATTAAATGTACACGGAAACTCACTAATTGGTACAAAAGCTTTAGAATTATTTACTACAAAAACAGGTCTTTCAATTTTTTAATAAAAAGGAGAATAAGATATTTATTCTCCTTACATACTAAACTGCATTTTAAAACACAATCCTTCATTTTTATTTTCTGCAGTTATACTACCCTTTAGTTTTTGAGTGATTATTTCTCTTGCAATGTATAGTCCTATTCCAGTAGATAAACTATCAGAAAAATCTTTTTCAAAAATTCTTTTTATGATAAAATCACTTACTCCACCAGCATTATCTTCAAAAAGAACTATCACATTATTTTTTATACTTTCTACAGAGATTTTTACAAGAGGTTCCCTTATTTTTCTTTGTTCAAAAGCTTTAAGAGAATTTTCAAATAAAATCATAAGTATATTTAAAAAATAATTTTTCTCTATTTTTATCTTTATTTTCTCATCACATTCTAAATTTATATTTATAGATTTTTTATTAAACTCACTATCAATAAGTCCTATAATCCCATTTATTTCGTCTTTTATTTTTATTTCTTCAATATTTTTTTCTTCTTTATAAAAGTTTAGTTGGCTAAGTCCTGTCTCTTTAAGATAATTTATGTTTTGTTTTATATTTTTAAGATTATCCTTTATAATCATATTTAAATTAGCATCTTTGAATTCATATGCTATTTCTATGTGATTTATACTATTGAAAAGACTATTTATAGGAGTTTTCCATTGGTGTGAAATATTTACCATTGTTTGACCTATAACTGAAAGTTTAGAATATTCATTTAAAAGTTCTACATTTTTTTCATGCTCTTTTGTTAATATATAAGCTGAGTGTATTAAGGCAAAAGCCAAAAATAAATCTTGTCCTATCGTTCCTATTGCGAAGGAATAATAAAAAAAACTCTCAAGTCTCAGAAATCCAAAAAATACTAAAATATATATAACAACAAAAGTAAAAAAAATACCATTTGAGAAAAAATAAAATAAAGAACCTTCTTTTTTTATTACCAATAGCCTAATAGAAAATATTAAAAGAATTAACATTAATAAAAAACTAAATAGACCATTAAATCTACTTAGTAATAAAATATCATTATATAATGGATAAAAAAGTTGTAAAAATCCTATAAATAGGAGTAAAAAGACTAATACCTTTATAATAAATTTTGTAACTTTATATTCATCTTTTTTAATCTTAAAAAAATACAAAGGAAATAAACCCAATAGAGCCATTGATATTTCTGAAGAGCAAAAGCCAAATATAGTATTTAGATAAACAGGAATGCCAAACTGATAAAAAAAGCCTGATATGGTAAATTGATAGATAATACTACATACAGTAAAAAAAGAATAAATTAAATAACATTTGTTTTTTAAAAAAGAAAAAAGAATTAATGAAATAATAGCTGTGACACTAAAAAATCCAAAACAATAAAAATATACCATTGATTGTTCATAATAATAAGAATTAAAATTTTCAATACTTTTTATATCCCATTTAATATCCATAGGACTATAAGTTTTTTGTTTTATAAATACTTGCACTTTTTCATTTGGAAGAAGAGATAAGTCAAAATAGGAAACTCTAAAGTTATTATCTCTTATATTATGATCTCTAAAATCTCCTAATTTATTAGTTTTTACTATTTTATTGTTTTTAAAAACATACACATCTATTAAATCAATTCCTGATCTTTTATTATATATTCTTCTTTTTATCATTTTTTCTGAATTATTAAAAAAAGTTAGTTTTACCCATACTACATTTTTTGTAACGCCCAAATTATCTTTAGATATGGGAGAAAAAGTCTCTTTATTTTTCAAAATCTCTTTTATGTCTAAAGAATTATTTTTATCAATGAAATATTTTTCATCAATAAGTATTCCTTTAGCAAAAAGTGAAGAAATAAATATAAGAATTAATATAAAAAATCTCACTTTATTTTTTTACCTTATAACCAATATCTTTTATATTTTCTATAATCTTTATTGGTAATTTTTTATTTATCTTGTAAATTAAAGATATTAATGATTTTTGATTTTGAGAATCTAAAATATCCAATAATTCATCATATGTAACAACTTGATTTACTCTTTTAAAAAGATACTCTATTATTTTTATTTCATAAGAGGTAAGTTTGTATTCTCTTCCTTCATCAAAAACTATTCTTTTTCTTATATCATAATAACAAGTTTGGGAAATCTGATATTTTAATAAACTTCTTTTTTCGATATTTTTTACAAATCTATATAAAACATTTTTTAAAGTATCTAACTCATAAGGTTTTACAATATAATCTAATAAATTTAGAGAAATAGCATTTTTGAGTTTAACTTTATCATCATATGAACTCATTATAAATGCAGATATTTCATCATCATTCTCTCTTATTTTCGATAAAAATTCATATCCATTCATAATTGGCATATCATAATCTACTATTAATAAATGACATTCATTTTTAAAATAAGTTTCTAAGGCTTCTTTTCCATTATTTGATATAAATACATTTTTAAAATAGTATTGCAATATTTTTTTTAGACTTTCACAAGCTTTTATATCGTCATCAACATATAAAACATTTAGTTCTTTTAAAATACTTAAGTTATTCATCTGAAAATTTTACCATCTTAAAACTAATTTTCACTCAACAAAAAAATTTAATAATCTATTTATTGATTTTGTGTTGATTTTGTCATGATAAAATGTTAAAAATATTTTGTTAAGGAAAATATATGAAAAGATTAATAGACTTTAGTTCAAGGTTTAAAATCCTAAAAGGTGGAAAGATAAGCATGGTAGTATCAGCTCTATTAGCTGGAGTTACTATCTCTTATGCTGCTCCTAGCGGAGGAGTTGTTACAAGTGGAACTGCAAATATCTCTCAAAGTGGAAATACCACAAACATAAACCAATCTACCCATAAAGCAACTATTAATTGGAATAAATTTAACATAGCTTCAAATGAAACAGTAAACTTTAATCAACCAAATGCCTCTTCTATTACACTAAACAGAGTAATAGGAAATGAAAGAAGTGTTATCAATGGTGCACTTAATGCAAATGGTCAAGTTTGGATATTAAATTCAAATGGAGTTTTATTTGGTAAAAATGCTAGTATTAATACAGCAGGTCTATTAGCAACAACTGCAAAACTCTCTGATAATGATTTTAATTCAGGAAACTATAACTTTAAAAACTCTTCTTCAAACTCAGTTATAAACTTAGGAACAATAAATATCTCAAATGAAGCATATGCGGTTTTAGCTGGAAAAGAAGTAACAAATGAAGGAAGCATAAAAGCTGTAAAAGGAAAGATACATTTAGTAGGAGCAGATGAATACTCTATAAACCTAAATGGTAATTCATTATTAAACCTAACAGTAAAAAAAGGTATTTTAGATTCTATAGTAAAAAATAGTGGTTCAATAAAAGCAGATGGTGGAGAAATATATCTTACTACTAATGCCGTTAATGAATTACTAAAAGGTGTTGTTAATAATACAGGAGTTATTGAAGCTGATTCTTTGAATGGATTAACTGGAAAAGTTGAACTCTTTGCACATGGAGGTGAGGCTCAAGTTGGAGGTAGTATTTCTGCTACTGATGGGTTTGTGGAGACTAGTGGGAGAGAGTTTACTTTTAATGGTGCAAATATTATTACAAGTAATTGGCTTATTGACCCTGTTAATATAACTATCGATGCTACACTTGCAACAGCTATACAAACAGCACTTGATACAGCAGATGTAACTATAACTACTGATGGAAGTAATACTCCAGATACATTATCAGGTGAAAGTGTAGGAGATGGAAATATTAATGTAAATGCTAATATTACAACAAATGCATTGGATTCAGATAAAACATTAAGTTTATTAGCACATAACAATATCGTTTTTGCTGATGGCATTTCTATAGATGCAAGTCAAAATTCAAATCTAAACAAACTAAATGTTATTTTAACAGCAGATAAAGATAATAATGGTACAGGGCAAGTTATATTAACTGGGGCAACTGGGAATACTATTATTACAAAGAATGGAGACTTGACAATTAACAATCAAGTTGATAGTAATGTTGATGGAGAAACACCACTTACGATAAATGCTGGAACAGGTAAAGTAACATTATATGATGATTTAGGAGAAAATAAAAAGTTAAAATCATTAACTGTTACAGCTGCATCTTTAGATTTAGGAACAAAACTACATTATATTAATACTCTAAATGAACAAGTTTATAATGCAGAGGTAAACTCTCTTGCAACAGCGCAATTCGCAAATGCAGATTTTGAAACAGGAGATACAACAAGTTGGACAGTTGATACAACAAATACAATATATTTAAATGGAGGAAGTACAATAGCCCAATTTGGTACACCAAACGATGATACTTTACCAACTACTGTACCAACAAAAACAAGTAATAGTGGAGCATATGATGATTATACATCAACAGGAACATATACTTCACAAATCTCTACAGATACTGATACAGATGGAGGAAGTTCATCTTTACAATTAACATATTCTAATGGACAGGTAAGTGAGGGTTATGGTGTTGTTCATGGACCATCTGTAGTAAGTGATAATACCGTATCTTTACAAGAAGGAGATGGAGTATCATTTAAATGGAAAGCATCAGGGGGAAGCGATGCTTATGATGTATTTGGATATATTTTAAATGTAGACACAGGAGAAACTCAAGCAATATTAAATCAAACAGGTGCAAATGGAAGTGCGTCTACTAACTGGGCAAGTGCATCAGTTACTGCAAAGAAAGCAGGTAATTATAAATTTATTTTTATTGCTGGTTCTTGGGATGCAAGTGGAGGTAAAGCATTAGGAGCAAACCTTTATATTGACAATATAGCAACTTATAGTAATAAAACTTTTTCAGGTTCATCTGTTACATTTAATAGTCCTTTAAATGCAAATCAAAGTGAAGTACAAATAAAAGCAGATAAAGTTAATCTTAATGCTAATGTAACAGGAACTAATATTTTAAAAATAAATCAAAGAACTGCTGGAAATGGTATTGAAATTGGTGGAGCTACAAATTCTGATACATCTGTACTAGATATAACGACTGATGATATGGCTAAAATTGGTAATTTCTCAAAAGTTGTTTTTGGAGATGATACAACTGGAAAGATTACTACAAAAGGTGATATTACAGCTGCTTATGATTTAACTTTAATTGGTAAAACAGCTGGTGTTGAAATAGCAAATAAGCTAAACATTGGAACAAAAACTTTAACAATTGAAAGTAATAGTGATGTAACGGATACAGGGACAGGTCATGTTATCGCAAAAAATTTAAATCTTAAAGGAACGGGAAATTTTACATTAGACAATGATAATAATGATGTGGATGTATTAGCTGCTGGAACAAAAGATTCACCAATTGGTAAATTAATATACAAAGATGCTGATGATGTAACAATTGGTAAGGTTGGTGATTCAAAAGGAATAAATGCCAAAGATACTATTGAAGTTACAACTTTAACAAGCAATATTAATGTTACTGAAGATGTTATTACTAATAAAGAAAACAGTGATGCAATAAAGCTAAATGCAAATGGAACAGTATCAAAAGGAAACTCATATGTTGGTCCTAAGAAAGTCCCAGCAACAGTAGAAGTAGAAGATACTAGACCAGATGAAATTAAAAAAGTAATTACAACAATTGCAAATAATACAACAACAAATGTAGTATTACCAAAAATAATTAATACTCCAAAAGTAAAAGTATCACAAAATCAAACACCTCAAGCAAATACAAATATAGCAAAAAGTGTAGGAATTAATAATGGCAATATATCTATCGTTTCAAAAACTAATGATGGAGAAAATGCAAATAAAGTAATAACTTTAAGTGAAATAAAAACAGCAATGAAAGATGATAATACAAAAAATACTACTCCGTCAAATAAACAAAAAGATGTAAGAGTACCTTTATCATCAGATTCTGTAATAGATTTAGTAAATGGCGGAGTGAAACTTCCAGAGGGTGTTGATCAATTATTCTATGTAGTAGAAAATGAAGGGAAATAAGGAATAAAGATGAAAAAAATAACCAAACTAATAAGCCTATCACTAATAACATCAAGTTCACTATTAGCAGCAACACCAAATATAGGTGATGCAGTAAAACAAATACAAGTTCCAAAAGAAGTACAACAAAAGAAGACTCCTTTAGTAGAGATTGGTGGAGTAAAAAAATATGCTCCTATTATGAAAGATGATAAAAGTGGTAAAACTATTTTTGTAAAGAGTTTTGAAATAGAAGGTGCTGTTCATATAGATGAATCAACTCTACAAAATCTAATCTCTTCATATACAAAAAAAGATTTAAACTTTAACCAACTACAAGAAGTAACAAGCATAATCACAAAATATTATAGAAGTAAAAACTACTTTGTAGCAAGAGCATATTTACCTGTACAAGACATAAATAAAAACAATGGAATTATTAAAATTACTATTATTGAGGGTAATTATGGAAAGTTTAATTTAGAAAACAACTCTTTAGTTAAAGATAGTATTGTTCAAGGTATGTTAGATGATGTAAAAAAAAGAGGAAATGTAGTTTCAGCTAATACTTTAGAGAGAGGTATGTTAATCATCAATGACACTCCAGGAGTAAAAGTAACAAGTGCTGATATTAAACCAGGAAGCGATGTTGGAACTAGTGACTTTGATATTACAACCCAAAAAACAAAAAGATTTGATGGATATATTTTAGCTGATAATTATGGAAGTAGATATACAGGTAAGAATAGAATCATGGCAGGGGTTGATATTAACTCTCCTTTTAACATAGGAGATAAACTATCTTTAACTGGTCTATTAAGTAATAAGAGTGATTTAAAAAATGGTAGATTAGCTTACTCAGCTCCTTTAATGTCAAATGGACTAAGAGGAGAACTAAGTTATTCTAAGACTACTTATTCTTTAGGGGACAAATATTCAAATCTTGATGCAAAGGGTAATGCTACTTCTTTAGATGCTACATTAACATATCCAATTATAAGAACAAGAATGGAGAATTTAAATGCTTCATTAAATATTGCTAAGAGGGATTTAAAAGATGAAATAAATTCTCAAGATGATACTACAAAAAAAGATGTTAAATCTTTAAGATTAGGATTAGACTATGATAAGAGTTATTTAGCCTTTAATCTTCCATCATCTTCAAAAGTTAGTTTTAATTATACCTATGGGAAGTTAAGCTTTGATGATAGTGATAAAAGAGAAAATGATGAAAATGGAGCTAATACAAATGGTAATTATTCTAAGATTAATTTAGATTTATCACATAGTATTAATTTTACTGAAAAACTTTCATTAGATACTTCATTAAACTTACAATATGCCCTTTCACATAAAAACCTAGATGGAAGTGAAGACTTATCTATTGGGGGAGCTTATGGAGTTAAATTATATCCAGATAGTGAAGTAAGTGCTGAGAATGGATATATATTTAATATAGAAGCAAAATATAGATTGCCTGATATAAACTCACTAACAAACACTGTTGGAATCTTTTATGACAGAGGAAGAGCATTTATGGCAAATAACAATGTAGGATTTGAAGCTAAATCTTTACAAGATATTGGTATTGGTTATTATGCTTCATATAAAGACTTCTTTGGTCAAGTTCAAGTTGCTTGGAATGTAAATAGTTCTCCTGTTACTAGTGAGCCTGATAGAAACAGTAGAGTCCTTTTTCAAGGTGGGTGGGTTTTTTAAAACCCCTGCCTTTGGGTTAGAAGAGGGTTTAAATAACTATTTTAAAAGATAAACCCTCATTTTTATTTTCTGCTGTTATTTGACCATTTAGCTTTTGAGAAACTATCTCTTTTGCTAAATACAAACCTATTCCTGTAGAAGAGCTCTCTGAAAAATCTTTTTCAAATATCTTTTCTATGAAATCTTTACTTACTCCACCTGCATTATCTTCAAAAATAATTTCGAGTTTATTTTCTATTTCTTTTACAAAAATTCCTATTTTAGGATTTTTTATCTTTCGTCGTTCAAAAGCTTTTAGGGAGTTTTCAAATAAAATCATTAACACATTTAAAAAATAGTTTTTCTCTATTTTTATTTTTAGCTTATCATTACAATCAAAACTTATCTTAATATCTTTTTTTATAAACTCATTTTCCATAAGTCTTATTACATAGTTTATCTCTTCACAAAACTCAACTTCTTCAATATTTTTTTCTTCTTTATAAAAATGCAACTGCCCAAGAGCTGTCTCTTTTAGGTAAGAAGTTGTCTCTTTTATAATTTTAAGATTATTATCAATAATTGTATCTATATTTTTATCTTTGAATTCACGGGCAGCTTCTATATAAGTGATACTGCTATAAATATTATTTATAGGTTCTTTCCACTGATGGGAGATATTTACCATGGTTTGCCCTATAAAACTAAGTTTTGAATATTCACCTAAAAGTTCAATATTTTTCTCATTTCTTTCTCTCATTATATATACAGAATAAAGTAACCCAATGGCTAAAACCATATCTTGCCCAATGGCTCCTATTGAAATGAAGTAATATAAAAAACCTTCATATTTTAAAATACCAAAAGCGACGAGTATATACAAGACTCCAAAAAAGAAGTAAACAATATTTGCCAATAAATAAAAAATAGAACCATCTTTTTTTAAAAGAAACATTCGAATTGAAAATATCAAAATAGTAAACATAAGTAAAAAGATAATCAAAACATAAAATTTACTAAAATAAAGCACATCAGGATAAATGCGATAAAAGAACTGTGTAAAAGCAAAAATAGTAAGTAAAACAATAGATATTTTTATAATTGTTTGTGTAATTTTAAATTCATTTTTTTGGATATTGAAAAAATATAAGGGAAACAAACCAAATAAAATCATTGCAAAAGCAGGAATAAAAAAGATGAAAAATTTATTTAAATCAAGTGGAATACCCAATTGATATAAAAATCCAGCTACAGAAAGTTGAAAAATCCCAACAGATAAGGTAAATAAAGAATAAATTAAAAAATGCTTCTTTTTAAAAATAAAATAAAGAGTAAAACCAAGAACAATCATCACAAGTAAAATACCGGTAAAAAATGCGTATATCAATCCTTGAAGAAAATAATACGCTTCAAAATCTTTGATATTAATTATATTCCACCTTATTTCCATAGTGCCATAAGTTTTTTGTTTTATAAATATCTCTATTTTTTGTAAAGGTTGAAGCTCAATATCAAAGTAAGAAGTCCTAAAATCATTCTCTCTTTTATTATGTTCTCTTAGGTTTCCTAGTTTGTAAGTTTTTGTTATTTGATTATCTTTTACTAAAAAAACATCAATTAAATTTATTCCTGCCATTTTATTATTTATTCTTTTTTTTAAATTCTGTTTTGTGTTATTTTTTAAATCAATCTTTATCCAAACAGAACTTTTTATTATCCCTAAATTGTATTTTTTTATAGGAATAAAATCATCTTTGTGCTTCATTATCTCTTGTATATTTAAAGAATGATTCGTATCTACAAAATACTTTTCTACAACATCTAAATCATGGGCAAAAATTGAGGTAATAAAAATAAAAAATAAAATAAATAACTTCATACTATCTTTTCAACCAATATCCCATATCTTTTACATTTTCTATAAGTTTGATATTTAGTTTTTTATTTATATTATAAACTGAATTTATCAAAGATTTTTGATTATTTGATTCTAAAATATATAGAAGGTCATCATATTTAATAACTTGATTTTTATATTTAAAAAGATATTCGATAAGTTTTATTTCATAAGAGGTAAATTTATACTCTTTTGAGTCATCAATAAAAGTCTTTTGTAAAAAAGAGTCTCAGTAACATAGTATCTTAGTAACTCTTTTTTTTCTAAACTTTTCACAAATTTATTTAGAACATCTTTTAACTCATCCAAGCCATAAGGTTTGACAATATATTCCAAAAGATTTAAGCCAATTGCATTTTTGAGTTTAACTTTATCATCGTAAGAACTTATAATCATAGCAGATATCTCATCATCTTTTTCTCTTATTATTTGCAAAAATTCATAACCATTCATAATAGGCATATCATAATCTACTATTAAAAGATGACACTCTTTTTTATTATATATCTCTAATGCTTCTTCTCCATTATGAGCTATAAATACATTCTTAAAATAATATTCCAAAGTCTTTTTGATATTTTCACAAGCTTGAATATTATCATCTACATGTAATACATTTAATTCTTTTAATATATCTAAGTTATTCATAGAATAGATTATATCATTAAAAAAAATAAAAATAAAAATAGATTCTAAAATTTACAAATCTTTTACTTTCTAATGATTTTGCAATGATTTTGAGTTGCTAATATTTAGCTATTAAAAATTATTTCACAAAAAAGAAGTTTACTAAATGACAAAAAGAATATTATTTTTAACACTTTTTATAACATCACTACTGTTTTCAAAAGAAAGTTTAACCTCATATGACCAAGCAGTAAAACTATTTAATGAAAAAGCTT
>TARA_R110002033_G_scaffold171191_1_pt1 | contig 52380 bp, 47 predicted proteins | sample TARA_R110002033 | Tara Oceans TARA_R110002033 (sample SAMEA4397051) | marine metagenome | biome: Polar Biome; feature: [SRF] surface water layer (ENVO:00010504); material: water (ENVO:00002006), including particulate matter (ENVO:01000060) such as... | depth 5 m
GACAGCGAAAAAGGGATTACATTAAAACCCATTATTCGCATTTCTGACCACGTTTAATGGCAAATATCTAAAGGCCATAATAAAGTATCCTTGCGATTGGCAAGGATACTTTATTATCTATCAATTCAAACAAGGACAACTAAGTTTTAGAGATAGCCTCTACAGCAATAAAATCAAACGTAATTAAATTTGCCATGAAAACGTTAGTGTTCCATAACGCGTAAATTTATCCATTTCCCTGTCATTCTTATCACCATCAATACTAAATGGTGAATTAATAGCAAAAGCTAAAGCCATATCACCCCAAGAGTAAGTCAAGCCAGTGGTAAACGAATTACTGTTGTGGTTATAGTCTATAGATCGACTATTGCGGAAGGTATTACCATCGGTAAATATTTGATTAAATGTATAACCTACTTCAACTCCTGCAAAAACAAACCAACCTTCGTTAACAGCAATTGGGTTAGATGTTCTAGATTCCGCTAATAATACTGTGGCATAAGAATCATCAAGGTTCTGTCCATAACGCAACATAATCCCAGTATTTACTCCACTTCGTAAGGTACCAATACTCGCATTTGCGCCAGACAAAACATCAGTTCTACCATTATCCGCTACCCATGCTCGCCAAGTTCGTCCTCTGGATAACTCAAACACAACCTCGTTTTTTAATTGTGTGTCCCAGCCCCTTGGGGTTTTAGCACTAATGACTCGATGCACTGCTTTTTGTGTTTGCTCACCCATTGCAATAGGACCAACAACACCTAAAGTCGTGCTGACTCTATCTGCATAATTTGGAGTCACGGAAATATAAGTATTCGTAAAACTTAATAGAGCGGAATAAGGAAAAGTTCCTTCAGCTGGGACCTTTTCTTCAATATCATATGGCGTAGTTAACGTTTGGCCTGCACTATAGATATTAACTGACGTTTTAACGTTTTCATTAGGCATACTCCACAATAATGGCTTAACCCAAAAAACAGGTTTCTGAATGGATTGAGCATCGTCACTAATCTCGAAAAATGAGACATATATACCATTGGTATAACCGTTGTCTTCATTGACAAAAAAGTCGTTATCTAGTGTTGCAGACATCCAGTTAACATCAGCATAAGCTGGCAGCATAAAAATCCAACAAAAGCCTATAAAACATTTCCGTAATCTTATAAGCCCTTTTTGATTATTAGAAACTGCACCGCACTGCCCGCCCATTGCTCACCTGCTTTATTAGTATAAAAAGGGTAAATTATAAAGAGATCTTGGTGTAAAAACTGCAATAGATTACATCTATAACAATTTAATCATAAAAGAACAATTGGTGAGGAAACCCTTATGAATACGATTCTTTTGTGCACTTTTACAAGCCATCAAAAAATAGAGGTATGAAAGTACAAAAACCTCTGCCGGGCATTTCCGGACAGAGGTTTCTATATATAATGCCAAATAGGAAAAATGGCAGACGAACTTAGCTAAGTGATATCTCTTAAAAAATCAAAAAGCCTAGTGAAATAATCACTCCAGAACCGATCAAGGCCATCAAGCAATAACCCATTACGTCTTTTGCACCAAGCCCAGCAATTGCTAATGCTGGCAATGCCCAGAATGGTTGAATCATGTTTGTCCATGCATCACCCCAAGCAATCGCCATAGCAGTTTTCGCGGCATCAACACCCAATGCAGCGCCCGCTGGCATCATGATTGGCGCTTGTACCGCCCACTGACCACCACCGGAAGGAACAAAAAAGTTAACAATACCTGCACTCAAGAAAGTGAACAGCGGAAAAGTCGTTTCATTGGAGATAGACACAAACGCCTGAGAAATCACACCAGCTAATGATGCACCAGAATCACCCGTTGCTGTCATCATCCCCATGATCCCAGCATAGAATGGAAATTGCAGCAAAATACCAGAACAGTTACGCGCACCTTGAGAAACCGAGTTCAACAAACTCTTTGGTGTTCCATGTAATAAAACAGCCGAAAACAAGAAGGTAAAGTTAACGACGTTTAAGTTCAGTGCAAAACCATTATTCACAAAGTAATAAATAATATAAGCAAAGCCCATTACACCTAGAAGTAATGACAAAACACGGCTATTTTCAAGACGTTCTGCCGGACTCATATCCGCTTTATTTGGGGTATCGACGACCTGCTCTTTCAATAATTCAGCGTCAATAGTAACCGTGTCTTGTGGTGCGGGATGCATCAAACGATTCAATAATGGAATCGTGATAAACATAACTGCCAAAATGGTTAAATTCATCGTTGAGAAAATAGTCTCAGAAGTTGGAATAGGACCGGTCACCGCACCATTAGTGACTTTCGAAATATTCGCCCCACCAGCAATAGACAATGGAATAGAGCCAGACAACCCACCATGCCAAAACAAAAAACCGCTGTAAGCAGAAGCAATCAATAAACGATAATCAACGCCCTTTACACGAGCTGCAATTTCTTTGGCAAAAATAGCACCGACTACTAAGCCAAACCCCCAGTTAACCCAACACGCCATCGCGCTGATGACCGTTACCAAGATAATCGCTTGTCCTGGTGTTTTCGCAACACCAGCCAACATGGCTAGCTTGCGTTTGAACGCGGGTGCACTGGCCATAGCATGTCCCGTCACAACCACCATTGCCATCTGCATAGAGAAGCTAAGCAAGTTCCAAAACCCACCTGCCCACGCGTTTACCACTTGCATTGGCCCCTGCCCGGTACTAGGCATAACCAATAAAAACACGGCGAAAGTTAAAACGATGGCAAAAATGAAAGGATCAGGAAGATAGCGCTGCAACAGAGTAACGAAGAATTGGCTTACTTTTTGTAAACCTGTTTGTTTTTGTTCGAGAGTATTCATCAGTTTTATCCTGTTTTTTATATTTTTTATTGGACGAAAAAAGCAAAAAACAGAAAGAGAGACTAACTAGGAGTCCCCTTTCTGCATAACTTATTACGTTTATTAATTAGATTTTTTGTGCCAATTTCCTTAGCGAGAAACCAACAAAGCAACGCCCATCCCGCCACCAATACACAAGGTCGCCAATCCTTTTTTAAGGTCCTGGCGTTGCATTTCATGGAGCAATGTAACCAGAATTCGGCAACCAGAAGCACCAATAGGATGACCCAAGGCCACCGCGCCACCGTTTACGTTCACCTTACTAGCATCCAAATCAAGCTCTTTGTTGACACACAAAGCTTGTACCGCAAAAGCCTCGTTGGCTTCGATTAGATCCAAATCCGACACTTGCCAATTGGCTTTCTTCAACACTTTTTGAGTGGCGGCAATGGGGCCTGTTCCCATGATTTCAGGATCAACACCCGCGCCATTCGCGGCTTCAATAACAGCAAGAATCGGCAAACCTAAACGCTTAGCTTCTACATCAGATGTCACTATCACCATGGCAGCACCATCGTTCAAGGTAGACGCATTACCTGCGGTGACAGTGCCGTCTTTAGCAAACGCAGCACGCAGTTTGCCAAGAGATTCAGCGGTAGTATCAGAACGAATTTGTTCATCAGCATCGACAATAACAGGCTCGCCTTTACGCTGAGGAATGGAGATCGGCAGAATCTCTTCAACAAATCGACCCGCAGCCTGTGCTTGAGCAGCTTTTTGCTGGGAGTTTGCGGCGAAAGCGTCTTGCTCTTGGCGGCTAATATCCCAACGATTAGCAATATTTTCAGCTGTTTGTCCCATATGATAATCGTTAAACGCATCCCACAAACCATCGGTCACCATAGAATCCAACAGTTCCCAGTTGCCCATTTTTTTACCAGAGCGACTGTTTGGTAACACATGTGCCGCTTGACTCATGCTTTCTTGACCACCTGCAACGACCATGCTGGCATCGCCGTTCAACACAGCTTGCGCCGCAAGTTGCACAGCTTTTAAGCCAGAACCGCAGACTTTATTAATCGTCATAGCGGATACATGTTTTGGTAAGCCTGCATGAATAGCTGTTTGACGAGCAGGGTTTTGACCACAGCCTGCAGCTAATACTTGACCTAAAATCACTTCTTCAATGTGATCTTTTAAAATAGGTTGTTTGGCTAACATGCCAGACAAGAGTTGAGTGCCTAATTGCACCGCACTCAATGAAGATAAAGCGCCATTAAAAGCACCAATAGGTGTTCTTGCAGCAGCAACGATGACGGCTTTCATAAAAAGCTCCTGTAGTTATTATTTGCGATTCGTCTGATGGCCCATTACTTATAGAGAGACAAACGTCATTTCCGGAACATGATCCGGCACGATGAGTTTGCCTTGGGTTTTTTCGATAATTTCTTCCACTGAAACACCCGGTGCTCTTTCTTTCAATACAAAAGCGCCATCTTCAATTTCCAGCCAAGCTAAATCTGTTAAAACTTTTTTGATACAACCTTTGCCAGTAAGAGGCAAAGAACAATTAGACAGCAGCTTTGATTCGCCATCTTTGGAAGCATGAGTCATGGTGACAATAATATTTTCTGCGCCAGCGACCAAATCCATCGCGCCGCCCATGCCTTTGATCAGTTTATTGGGAATCATCCACGAGGCAATATTGCCGTTCACATCCACTTCGAATGCACCCAACACGGTCAAATCTACATGACCACCACGAATCATGGCAAAGGATTCAGCAGAGGAAAAAATCGACGCGCCTTTCACTGTGGTCACAGTTTGTTTACCCGCGTTGATCATGTCCGCATCAATGGTTTCTTCGGTAGGAAACTCGCCCATACCAAGTAAACCATTTTCAGATTGCAGCATGACGGCCATATTTTTGGGGACATAATTGGCAACTAAGGTAGGAATACCGATACCAAGGTTGACGTAAAAACCGTCTTGTAATTCTTGGGCAACACGTTGCGCCATTTGCTCTCTAGTAAGTGACATAAGAAACCTCTTTTTTATTCTATTATTCTGCTGTCTTAACGGTTCTTTTTTCGATGCGTTTTTCAAATGTACCGAGTACGACTCGATCCACATAAATACCGGGCGTATGGATGTGAGCAGGGTCTAATTCGCCAATCTCGACGATTTCTTCTACTTCTACAACGGTAATTTTGCCAGCGGTTGCGGCCAAAGGATTGAAGTTCTGTGCGGTATGACGATAGATAACATTACCGTAACGGTCTGCTTTCCATCCTTTAACTATGGCGAAGTCACCGATTATGGCTTCTTCCAAAAGATATTCACGACCATTAAATTCTTTGGTTTCTTTGCCCTCTGCGACAGGTGTACCGACGCCAGTGGCGGTGTAAAAAGCTGGAATACCCGCGCCACCAGCGCGCATTTTTTCCGCCAGGGTACCTTGTGGAGTGAGTTCTACTTCTAGCTCACCATTCAATAATTGCTTTTCGAACAAGGCATTTTCGCCAACATAAGACGACACCATTTTGCGGACTTGCTTGTCTTCCAGCAGAATCCCCAAACCAAAACCATCCACACCGCAGTTATTCGACACAACGGTTAAACCTTTTGTGCCTTTGCGCTTGATTTCAGCGATCAGGTTTTCTGGGATACCACACAGGCCAAAACCGCCCGCAAGCACCGTCATATCATCTTCTAGCCCGATCATGGCTTCTTCATAAGAAGCGACGACTTTGTCAAAACCGGCCATATTAATTCTCCTGTCTTATTATTTTTAGATAACTTTTAACTTCCAACCAGTTTGACCCAAGGCGATAAATTAATTAAATTTGTTTTTTCTATTTATTAATAAGTTTTACAAATATATATTTGACGACGAAAACTCAATAAAAAGACTTTTAGATTAAGTATTGGCTTACACAGTAATTGTGCAAAGGTATCTATGAATATTAAACAAGTAAAAGCCTTCCTCGCTGTCGCTCAGTCAATGAGTTTTGCCAGCGCAGCCACACAGTTGCATTTGTCACAGCCGGCGTTGAGCCTGTCAATTAAAAGCCTAGAAGATAATTTAGGTGGGAAGTTACTGACTCGCACGACACGTCATATTGCATTGACACCGGAAGGCGAAGCTTTGATGCCAATCGCCAGACGGTTATTGGCACAATGGGAAAATGCTGAAGACGAGATGAAGCAACGTTTTGCGTTACAGCTTGGCAAAATCACCATTGCTTCCATGCCATCTTTTGCTGCTTCGTTGCTGCCAAAAGCCATTCGTAATTACCATGCCTCGTACCCGAATATTCAGGTAGCTATCGACGATGTGTTATCCGATGTGGTTGTAGAAATGGTACGTAACAACCAAGTAGAACTGGGGATTTCCTTCGAGCCAAGTAACCTTGTGGATTTGTCTTTCCATCCACTTTATGAAGACAGGTTTATCGCGATCTTGCCAAAAAATCACCCACTGGAAGGACAAGACACGATTTGTTGGCGGGCGCTTTTAGAATACGATTTCATCACCTTGCAACGCCCTTCTAGCGTTCGCGCCATGATAGAAAGCACACTCCATGAGGCAGGCATCGAACTCAATGTGGCGTTTGATGCTCACCAACTTGCTACGGTAGGACGCATGGTCAGCGAAGGCATGGGCGTGGCTGTTGTCCCGGCGTTGTGCCGACAACAAGCCATAGAACAAGGCGCAATCTGCCGACCAGTGATAGCACCCGAAATTCGCCGACGAGTTGGCGTGATCTGCCAACCCAGATCCAACCTATCTATCGCCGCAGCTGCCATGTTAGATGTGCTAATTAATACTTATGCTTAATAATCGCAATAGTGGACAAAATAAGGAACGATGAGAATCTTTTGCATTTAAGTCGTTTTCAGCATGCTTTTATGTCGCTGAAAGGACTATTCTTTTTGCGACTGGTGACAAAATAACCAGTCGTGCACACAACAAAAACAACAGCAAAAAGGATGTCCATATGCATAATCACGCAAACCGAGGCGTTATTTATCAAGGTAATGGCACAGTCAAAGTTGAAGCCATCCCCTTTCCTGAACTCGCTATTGGCAAACGCCGTTGCGATCATGGCGTTATTCTCAAAGTCGTCACAACCAACATTTGTGGCAGCGACCAGCACATGGTGCGTGGTCGAACAACTGCTGAAAAAGGCTTAGTGCTTGGTCATGAAATCACTGGCGAAGTCATCGAATGTGGCCGCGATGTGGAATTCATCAAGGTTGGAGACTTAGTTTCCGTACCTTTTAACATTGCCTGCGGCCGTTGCCGTAACTGTAAAGAAGGCAAAACCGGTATTTGTCTAAATGTTAACCCTGCTCGCCCCGGTGCGGCTTATGGTTATGTAGACATGGGCGGTTGGGTTGGCGGACAAGCCGACTATGTTATGGTGCCTTACGCCGATTTCAATTTGCTTAAATTCCCTAATGCCGATCAAGCTCGCGAGAAAATCCAAAGCCTCACGCTACTTTCTGATATTTTCCCAACAGGTTTCCATGGTTGCGTCACCGCTGGCGTGGGTCCAGGTTCTACAGTTTATATCGCTGGTGCCGGTCCTGTCGGTTTGGCGGCGGCGGCATCAGCGCATTTGCTTGGTGCAGCCTGCGTTATTGTCGGCGATATGATTGAAGATCGACTAAATCAAGCGCGTTCTTTTGGCTGTGAAACGATCGATCTAAAACAAGACGGCGATATTCAAGACAAAATCGAAGCTATTCTTGGTGATCGCGAAGTGGATGCTTTTGTGGATTGTGTGGGTTTTGAAGCCCATGCTTGTGGTTGTGATCACCATCAAGAATCCCCTGCTGTCGTATTGAACTCGGCCATGCAAATGACTCGCGCTGGCGGACAAATTGGTATTCCGGGCTTGTATGTCACAGAAGATCCAGGTGCAGTTGATAGCGCAGCTCAGCAAGGTAGTTTGAGTATGCGTTTTGGTCTAGGTTGGGCGAAATCTCATTCACTTCATACTGGCCAATGCCCAGTAATGAAATACCATCGCGCACTGATGCAAGCTATCTTGTTTGATAAAATTGACATTGCAAAAGCGGTTAACGTACAAATGATTTCACTTGATCAAGCACCACAAGGTTATGCAGATTTCGATGGCGGCGCAGCGAAGAAATTCGTTATCGATCCTCACAAAATGGTGAGTTGATAAACCCGCAAACTGAATAACTAGACTAAAATAGCCTTGTCCCGCTAACGCATAAAATGACGTTAATAGGACAAGGCCTTTTTATTTATCTTGAGGCCTTTGTACGAAGTCACGAGCGAAGCCAAGACGAGGCAAAAATAGACGAAAAAGCGGAGTTTATGGGTTATTAATGAGCATTTTGAGTCTATTTTTAACAAAGTATTGGCAAGCGCAGTAGTCGTGCAAAAGTCTCATCTTACTTTTTTGATGGAAAATATTGCTTCTTAAAAACGGATAATACTTTCGGAAGATGATCTGGTAAATCTTCGGCAATAAGCCCTGCTCCAACTTCATTTCCCACTTCGCCATGCATCCAAACACCTGCAGCAGCGGCATCAAATGGAAACATGCCTTGAGCAAGCAGCCCCAAAATAAACCCAGCCAATACGTCCCCTGAACCACCCGTAGCGAGATCCGCAGGCGCGTTTGAATTGATAATCGCTCGGCCATCAGGAGAGGCGATCACGGTATCCGCACCTTTTAATACCACGACCGCACCACTTTGTTTGGCGGCAAGTCGAGCACGCGTTAATTTGTCGTCTGCAAGGTTGTTATTAATTTCAGGGCTTTTATTAATCTTAGGAAATAACCGAGCAAACTCCCCTTCATGGGGCGTCATTACACAAGGGCCATTAATGGCATCAAAAAGCGTTTGTGGGTCATTGGCAAAAGCACTGAGTGCATCGGCATCCAACACAGTCGCACGACCGGTAATAAGCGCAGCAAGAACAATTTTGCGTGTCCGAATACTTTCGAAGCCTGCTAAACCAGCGCCCGGCCCCACCGCAATAGCATTATGACGCGGGTCTAATAACAATTCTTCAAAATCTTCCGCCTCTTGGCTCTGTTCTAACTTAGCCACCATCACACCAGTCAATGCCGTCGCATAAACAGCCCACGCTTTAATTGGTGCTGCTAACGTGACTAAACCAGCGCCGATTCGCATAGCACCACGAGCAGTTAAACGACTCGCACCAGTGATGCTTTCACCACCAAACACCACCGCATGGCCACGATGAAATTTGTGCCCATCCAATCGTAGCAAAGGATAATCTCGATACCAAAGCTCTGGGCTATTTTCCCATGTTTGAAGGTTTAACTCGTCCAGCACCGTTACAGGAATACCGATATCAGCAACGACAAGTTCACCGCATAAACCTCGACCTGGAAACAATAAATGCCCTGGCTTTTTACGAAAGAAAGTCACGGTTAACTCTGCATGAGCGACTTTGCCAAGCGCAGCGCCCGTGGTGCCATCAACACCACTGGGGACATCTACCGCACAAATTGGTATCTCACGCTCAATCATGGCATCAACCATGTCGCGAGCTTTGCCTTCTAAAGAACGAGTCAAACCCGCACCAAACATGGCGTCGATGACCAGATCTGTTTGATCTAATAAATCGACCGAATACTCTTCAACTTCACCTTGCCAAGCATGAAAAAAACACGCAGCTTCTGGTGATAATTTTTCTACCGAACCCATAAATGCTAACCGCACAGGCCAGCCAGCAGCTTGCAAAAGTTTGGCGACAACAAATCCATCGCCGCCATTATTTCCCGGCCCACAAAGCACTAATACCGAACATGTAGACCAGCGCTCCAGCACAGCATCGGCTACCGCTTTTCCAGCTGCGGCCATCAAATCCATAACAGGTACACCAGCCACTACAGCGGATTTATCCGCCATACCCATTTCGCTTGCTGTTAAAAGTAATTGAGGATATTGCTTATGCATGTGAGCCATTGACTTCCACCTATTAATAACTGAACACATGGTATCAGCCGATGTTAACCGCTACCTCATGAGATCTCGTTTACTCTAAACCCATCAGCAAGGCTCATCAAAATTATAATATATAGCGCATTTGAACAGCAGCTGAAACTAGGCTTTACTATATTGTCTAAGCCGTCACAGGTATGATGGCACATTCTTAACCTTTTAAACTTTTCGACTTATTACCGGACACTTTTATGAACGACGAGATCAACTACACAAACAATCCTCTACACGGTCTGGGATTACAAGAATTGCTCACCCAGATAGTTGATCACTATGGTTTTGAGATTCTTTACGCCTATCTAAACATCAACTGCTTCAAGACTAACCCGAGCATTGAATCCAGTGTTAAATTCCTCAAGAAAACCGAGTGGGCACGGGAAAAAGTTGAAATTTTCTACCTTTATAAATTTAAAAACCTGCCACGAGTGTCATCTGAGCAATTTGAATTGCCACCTAGAAAGCGGATTATTCCAGAAGGCCAGACACCACGAGAACCTGCAGAATTAAGTATGGAAGACGCCGAACGCGTGCGAGAGAAGCAGGCGCAGAAAGCTGCTGAACATGGCAAGACAAAAAGATATGGCAACGGCAAGCCTGATAGATATTAGTAAACATCAGCTGGCTAGTAACTCCCCTTGCCAGCGTCCTGACTCCCACTCGGCTTTTGTGACTTCCTTTATAAGAGGAATTACCGCATTTAATTTGAAAGAAAATTTTCATAAAACACTAATATATAGATAAAAACCATATGCAAAATAAATAACTAATAACAAACCACCTTCAAGACGATTAATACGACGACGACCTAAAACACCATAACCTAAAATAAAAAGAGATAAGGTAAGAGTAAGCATAACAACCCAGTCACGATATAATACAAAATTTTCAACTTGCATAGGATGAATTGTTCCAGCCAATCCAATAACGACAAGCGTATTAAATAAGTTAGATCCAATAACATTACCAATGGCAAGATCGTGCTCATTTTTTCTTACTGCACTTATTGAAGCGGCAAGCTCAGGTAAAGAAGTTCCTAATGCGATCACGGTTAAACCGATTACAAGATCGCTGACATTAAAGAATTCAGCGACATTAATAGCTCCCCAAACTAGAAAACGAGAGCTAACAGTTAATAATATTAGTCCAAAAACCACCCATATAATGGCTTTTGAAATGGGCATCTCTTTTTCAGCCAATTCAGCTTCTACTTCTGCAATAAAACTATCATCATTCGTTTTCCTTAATGCTTGATAAATAGCGAAGCCAATTATAAAAACAAAAGCCAAAAGCATTAGCCAACCATCGAGTCGTGATATTTCAAGATCAAGCATCAAATATCCAACTACAAGCGTGGCAACTACTAACAGCGGCAGTTCTTTTTTTAACACTTGAGAATGAACAGCTATAGGGCTTAATACCGCTGTAAAACCAAGAATCAAGGCTATATTGGCTATATTCGAACCAAAACCATTACCTAAGGCTAGCCCTGGATTCCCTTGCCATGAAGCCAACCCAGAAACGACAATTTCAGGTGCAGATGTGCCAAATCCAATCACCAGCATACCGATCAAAAGTGGTGGCATCCCATAATGGCGAGCCATGACCGCTGCACCATCGACAAACCGATCGGCACTCCATAACAACACGACTAACCCAATACAAATTGCTAAAACAGATAACAGCATAATTCAACCCTTTACAAAAAAAAGCCACAAGAAAGGCAAAAATCAGTGATTTTTGGACAAAATAACCCCTTAAGCCATTTTTCAAAATGGCTTAATAAAAAAATTAATTAGGAGTTAGTTATGAAAGTCTTTTATTCATCAAATAAGCGACTACGAGAACCTGTGATATGCTTTTTCATTAATAAAAAAGCATCCTCTTTATTTCCAATCTTTATTGCCTGATATATTTTTTCGTGTTCAGAAAGAACATCATCCAATCCACCTGTGGATTGTTTTAATGAAATACCATGATATTTCATGCCAACAGCAATATGATCTTTTAAAGACTCAATCGCTGTTTGAAAATATTGGTTACCAGATGCTCGAGCAATAGATAAATGAAAATCATAGTCCGCATCAGCTCTATGACGACGCTGCGTCGTTGCATCTTTTAACAAAGCTAACGCTCTTTCTATCGCCTTAAGATCTGCATCAGTTCGCCTTTCGGCTGCAGCTTGAGCACAAGCAGGCTCTAAAACCTCACGAAATTCATAACACTTACGTAAATCAGACAAATTTTCTACTGGACTAAAGCCAAGAGGATCTTTAATACCATTTTGGCGAACAAAACTACCAACACCTTGACGTGAATAAATCAGGTTTTGCTCACGCAATTTTTTCAAGGCTTCACGTACAATCGGTCTGGAGACTTCAAATTCTGCCGCTAAATCGGTCTCTGTCGGCAGACGTTCATCAGGCGAATAAGAACCCGATTTAATCGCTCGATATATTTGATTAAAAACCATATCAGAAAGAGATTTACGTTCTACTCGAGTCTCTTTTGCATTGCGCTTTAGCATATTTTTTTAATTCACCTAAAAGTCATCTATTAGCAGTAACTATATTTAAAAGAGAAGATGAGTCACCAAACCCACCGGATTTAGTAACAATTCGCCATCCATTAGCATGGGATACTGGAATGCCAGAAAATAATTCCCCTTCCAAAAACAACACGGTTACACCTAACTCCGATAATACCGCTTCAGCGGTTGCTCCGCCTGATAAAACAATGTTCTCACATTTTTCAGCAATCGGCCTAAAACTATGAGCAAGATTTTTACCTACTTCGTCTCTTGTCAATTTTAAACCAATCGTAGCCTGCAATAATGTAACGTTTTTATCTGGGTAACTTCCCTCAAAAATCCCAGCTGGCGCAGCTATACAACTCACTAAATCAGAAGGAAGCTGTTGAACCTGAGCAAGGGTAATGGGATCCGTTGAACCAATTACTATACCGATTGAACCACTTAACCTTGATGGTTCCACTGATGTAATTCCTAATTTACGAGCTAAAGCAAAAGCTAGGCCTCGCGCTCCTACCAATATTCCATTGTCAGGCATCTGCTCCAAAGCAAGATCCAATTGCTCATCTGAATTACAATTTGGAATAATTGCTATATCGGCATGGTGCTCTAATACTTCTTTTATGTTTATCGGAGAACCCACACCAAACCCGACAACACATCCAGACTCAACATAACGCCCAAATGTAGGTAACGCTGGCGCAACCAATAAAGGTAATTCCGGCAGTGCATCTAGCTCAGCAACAATATTTCCTTTTAAGCGAGAATCAATTTTCTTAAAAATCATCCTATCTTGACAACAATTAACAACAGCCTGTACTCGTCGAAACGCCTCTTCAGGTAGCACTTCTCTTGATTGAGTAGAGACAGCCACTACATCTGCACCACTATTTAACGCTGCACCCAGTGAATCAAGAGAAATTGCAACGGCTACCTGAGTCGTTGCTGAACAAAAAGCGGCAGCGCCATCTAATGCTCCGGTTAAATCATCTGCGATTATTAGAAGTTTTTTTACTGTCTTCAACATCACCTTATAAAGCCCCTTCTTTGGATAAGCACTGCTTCTTTATATTCATTGCTACAAAGAAGACCCAGCACATACTACAAGCTGCTGACCCGTCATTGCAGCAGCGGCATCTGACAATAAAAAAGCCACTGTACCCGCAATTTCCTCAGGCTTTACATATCGACCAAACGGCGGCAAAACGGGAGTATTACCCGCACGTTTTGGGTCATGAAGCATAGGCGTATCTGTTGCTGCTGGCGAAACCACGTTGACAGTAATCGCGCGAATTGCAAGCTCAGCGGCTATCGAGCGGGAAAAACCGATGTAAGCTGACTTGGAAGCTGCATATAAACTCTTATTTGCAGCACCAGACGACACTCGACTACCGATCAGTACAATACGGCCACCATTTTCCATACGAGGCGCAAGACTTTGAACAATTGCGGCGGCGGCATTAACATGAACCTGCCACATCATCGCACCATCGTCTAAATTCATTTGCTCATAAGAGCCCATACGCAACAAACCTGCCGCATGAATTATTGCATCTACCTTCACAATATTTTTCAAAACTTCGGCAAGTACTTCAATTTCACTAAGATCAGCAACCAGGTGAGTAAAACCTTCATCAAACCCCTCTGGTCGACGACGGCTAACCCCAATTACAGACCAGCCTGTTGATAACAGATGATCTGTAATATGAAAACCAATTCCAGAGCTACATCCAGTTACTACAGCGACCTTCTTTTTCATATCAACACCCTCACGCTAAAGTATCGGTTTATGAAGCCGCCAAAGCGATACGCTCAGCTCTTCTTAAAGATTGTATTCTTGGGTCTGGATCCAAAGATGCTTTCAGCAAAGCCTGAGTATAAGGTTGCTGAGGATTTTCGAAGATCTGTCGAACAGTACCTATCTCAACTATTTTGCCAAGTTGCATAACGATCACGCGATCGGCAAAATCTTTTACCACTGGTAAATCATGAGCGATAAAAATAAAGCTGATTTTTAATTTTTTCTGTAGATTTGCAAGCAGGTCAATAACTTGAGCTTGAATGGAAACATCCAGTGCTGATACCGCTTCATCACACACAATTATTTTTGGCTCCACCGCTAACGCTCTAGCGATAGCAATACGCTGCCTCTGACCACCGGAAAATTGATGAGGATAGCGATGCCGGTGCTCGGCACACAACCCCACCTGCTCTAAGAGTGTAATAACACGCTCTTCCCACTGACTTTTAGGCAAAATTTCAGGATGAATAATCCATGGCTCAGAAATAATTTGAAAAATTGACATTCGTGGATTTAGTGACTGAGATGGATCTTGAAATACCATCTGAATATCGCGCCTAATGCTCTTCATTTCTTTTTTAGACATAGTGAAAATGTCTTTTCCCATGTAAATAGCACGACCACCAGAAGCCTCTTCCAACCCCATTAGAAGTTTTGCTGTTGTCGATTTCCCCGAGCCACTTTCCCCTACAATGGCAATAGATTCGCCTTCTAACAAATCAAAACTCACCGAATCCAAAGCCTTACATCCATCATATTCTTTGGATATATTCTGAATTTTTAAAATTGGCTTAGCGGATATGTCTCCGGCACTCATTACCCCATTTCCTGGCGCGGCAGAAATAAGTTTTTTAGTGTACGCATGCTGAGGAGAATGATAAACCTGATCAACACAACCAGTCTCCACAACGCAACCGTTATTCATTACAACGACGCGATCAGCAATATCTGCAACTACACCCAAGTCATGAGTAATGATCAGCAAGCCCATTCCTGTTTCTTTGCGCAAGATCTCCAACAACTCTAAAATCTGCGCTTGAACGGTTACATCTAAGGCTGTGGTTGGCTCATCTGCGATCAATACATCTGGACGCAGCGCTAACGCCATCGCAATCATTAAGCGCTGACGTTGCCCTCCGGAAAACTGATGCGGGTATTTTTTAGCTGATTGCTCAGGCATTGGCAAACCAACTTTCTCAAGCAATTCAATCGTTTTCACTTTGGCCTCAGCCTTGGGAGTTCCATGAATAATCATAGTCTCTTCAATTTGCCAGCCCACCGTATAAACAGGGTTTAAATGACCTAAAGGGTCTTGGAATATCATGGCAATTCGCTTGCCATTAATTTGACGTCGAACATCTTGGCTTGCTTTCAATAAATCTTGTCCATCAAACCATATCTCGCCACTAACAATTTCGGCTGGCGGCATATCCAGCAGATCCATGATAGCAGAGGCCGATACAGATTTACCTGAGCCGCTCTCACCAAGAATAGCCAAAACCTCGCCCCTATCCAGGTACCAACTCACATTTTTCACAGCATCAACAGGGCCTTTCGCCGTATGAAAAGTGACGGATAAGTCTTTAACTTCTAACAAATGATTACCCATTTTTTTTGTCTCCGATTTCTAGACGCCAGCGCTGCTGGGGGTCTAAAACGACGCGCAGCCAATTAGACAACAGGTTCAAACTTAATGTTGTCAAGACAATAGCTAAGCCAGGCCAAAATGAAAGCCACCACGCCGTCATTAAATAAGGGCGTCCTTGAGATACCATTAGCCCCCAAGTAATTTCTGGCGCTTGAATACCAATGCCAAGAAAAGACAAAGCACTCTCAGCCAACATCACAAAACCAAAATCTAGTGTGGCAATAGTCATGATAGTTGGGAAAATTACAGGCAACATGTGGCGAAAAATAATCCGTAAATCTGAAGCACCGATGACTTTCGCTGCTTGAACAAACATACGTTCACGAACTTCTAGTATTTCTGCTCTAGTCGTTCGTAGGTACAACGGAATCCTAGTGATAGCCAGCACAATGATAATGTTCGAAACTGAAGGATCCAGCATATACAGCACAATCACAGCCAATAGTAATGAAGGAAAAGACATGATTACGTCTGCCAACCTAGGAATAATTTGTCCTAATCGTCCACGAGAGTATCCAGATATCAAACCAAGTGTCACTCCCACGACCATCGATACCAGCACAGCCCCAGCAGCAACCATCATAGTATTTTGAGCTGCTACAATAATTCTCGCTAATAAAGGCCTTCCTAATTGATCACCGCCCAAAAAATATAACCAGTCTTTCGCCATATCAAAAGGAATCGAGTTCCTTCCTCTTAGGTTTTGACGAGTCGCCTCATAATCCAGTAAAGCAGGACCAATCAAAGCACAAATCAATACCACCAATAAAAATAAGACGGCAAAGAAAGCGAATTTATCTGCCCAAAGCAATTTGACTGGGCGCATTAATCGTGTGCTATAAGACTCTGTGCTCGCAGATGTTTTTTTCATAAAGGATATAGACTTAAACATATCATTTGCCTCAGTAACGTATGCGCGGATCGAGCAACGCGTAGAGTAAATCGATAATTAAGTTCATGATAAAAATTGCAAAAGCAGTTACCACAACAGCAGCAATAACTACAGCAAAATCACGCTGAAGAATACTATCAATCATTAATTTTCCGACACCTGGAAACCCAAAAATGGTTTCCACTATCACTGCGCCATTTAACATACCCGCAGCCTGATCACCAATAACGGTGATGACAGGTAAAAGTGCATTTCGAAGAGCATGAACAAAAATAATTGTTTTAGCCTTTACACCTTTTGCCTTTGCCGTCTTCACATAAGCAGAGCTTAGTGCGTTAATCATTGAACTTCGAACAACCTGAACAATAAGACCGAATGGACGAATGAACAAAATAGCGACCGGAAGTACCCAATGCAAAGCAGTACCAGTACCAGAGGTTGGCAACCATCCAAGCTGAACAGAAAAGATAACAATAGCGACAATAGCGACCCAAAATTCTGGGACAGAAGAGCCAATTAATGAGAAAAAAGTAGCGAATCGATCAAACACTTTCCCAACATTAAAGGCAGCAAGAGAGCCAAACACAATGGCAGCAACAGAGACTATTGCGATCGTGATCAAAGCAAGCTGTAACGTCCACTGAAAAGCTGTAACAACAACATCTAAAGCGGGTTGAGCACGACGGATTGACTCCCCGAAGTCCAAAACAGCTAGGTTTTTCAGATACTCAATAAATTGGACTATCAAAGGTTGATCCAAACCATGCAGAACTCTGAACTGATTTCTAGACTCTAGACTGGCATCAAGAGGCAGATATAAATCAGTCGGATCTCCTGTCAATCGAGACAAAAAGAATACGGCTATAACTAAGAAAGCCAGAGATATTAAAGAGGCTAAGGCTCTTTTTATAATAAACCTTTCCATACTACATCCACTAAACACTGTTATGAAAATCCACACTGGCGTACTTTTTAAATACGCCAGCCCTAAATCAATTCCAATTATTATTTGAAACTAATTTGCTCAAGTGGTAATTCAGAGTTAGTAGAAATGTTAGGTTCATAGTTCAAACGTTTTGAAACACGAGAGAATCCAACCATATGGAATAGAAAAACATCCGCAACCAAATCGTTATGCACTTTAGCAAAAATAGGCTTCCATAACTTAACGCGCTCAGCGCCACTGGCTGCCGCAGCTTTTGCAATCATGACATCTAGATCTTTATCACATATACCTGATTGTCCGCCATCACATGTGTATTTCCAAACCATTGAAAATACCGGATCGCCACGGCTATTATCGTGCTGCGCCATAACCATACGAGGACCACGATCTTCTGCAAATGGCTTTGAATAAAAACCAATCCATTCAGCAACTTCATGCATTTCAAGCTTAACGTTCAAACCAACGTCATTAAACATCTGAGTTAAGGCTTCGTTGATCTCGGTAGCATGAGGGAAGTTATTTGTACGGCCAATCAAGGTAATTTGCCTATCAACATTCACACCATCAGCTTTCGCTTCTTTCACAAGACGTTTAGCTTCTTCAGGATCAAATGGCCAAGGTTTTAGGTCTCGATTCCAACCTAAAGTAGAAGGTGGCACCATATGAGTGGCAATAACAGCACCTTCAGGAACAAGTGTTCCCAAAAAAGCCTCTCGATCAACCGCTAAATTTAACGCTTTACGAATACGAACATCACCCAACGGCTCAACAAATTGATCGATACGCAAATAAGTCGTTTCTGAGTTCAAATAAGCGAAATCTGTTTCTGCATTGTTAACCAACTCTTCTGACATTTGAGGCACTATATCGGCTTCGCCTGTTTCAACCATGGCTGCTCGAACCGCATCATCAGAACGGAATAAATAAGTAGCCTTGGTCACTTCTGGCATCTTCCCCCAATAATCATCGCGGCGTTTAAGAACTATGCTTTGACCAACGTTCCATTCAGATAAAACATAAGCACCAGTACCAATTGGTTTGCGAGTAAATTCGATAGGCGTTTCTTCTGGGACAATAGTTAAAGCAGATAAAAGAAGTGGAAGGATAGGTTGTGCAGGTTTAGCTGTGAAATCAACAGTGTAGTCATCTACTATGTTCGCTGTTAATTCCATATTACCGAAATAACGAGCCTTCAACTCACAAGAAAGCTTATCGGATAAAGTACGCTCAAGAGAATGTTTCACATCCGCTGCTGTGAAACTTGTACCATCCGAAAAAGTTACACCTTTACGAAGGTTAAAACGCCATTTACCATCACCGAGATCTTCCCAAGATGTCGCCAAACGCGGTTCCAAAGTACCGTATCCTGGATTAACCGTGGCCAACGTCTCAGATACATTCTGAAGTATTACACGACCAATATTTGATTGTGAGGCCATGCAGGGCTCTACAAGCTCTAACTCTTCATTCAATACAATCTTTATATCGGTGTTTGCTGCGTGAGCATATCCAGCCATCATGGTTGCAATCGAGACAGTACCCGTCACTAGCAGAGATGTTGTTATTTTTTTCATCTTATTCTCCTACTGTTCCCCCCCTAATGCCTGCATCAGGGGAGATTGACATGCACCCCCAGAACTCTGGGGCTACCTAAACTTTACTCAGCCCTCAAAATAGAATGGCATCAAGTGGTAAAAAAAACTACAGACAGCAAGACAAGTTGTCAATTGTATTTTATAAATAAAAAATAAACTTGGAATATTTATTTAAATAATCTAATAAAAACAACATTTTAAACTAAATTTAAATTTACAACATAAAAAATACAAATAACTAACAACTTGACAACAACAAAAACAAAGTAAATTATTGCGATCAAACAAAAACAAATATGGAGACATTCAATGAGCGTTTTCCCCACCAGCCCTAGCGAAATAGCAAAAGCCATGACAGGAGAATTTGATGGCACACAAGCTATCCTGCACTCCCCAGCTATTCAAAACCATGCAGCCTTTTTAAGTCATGACAATAATGGCTATCTTGAATGCGTATGGTTTGGAGGCAGCTTAGAAGGCAAATCCGACATTGTGATTTATAGAAGCACTTTAGAAAAAAATAAATGGTCTGATGCTGAAGCTTTAACGAACGATCCTGATAGATCTGAGCAAAACCCAATAATATTCCGACCAAACAAACAAAGAACCTTACTCATTCACACGGCACAACCTGGCGGAAACCAAGATCAATGTGCTGTCCAGATGCGTGAAATAGGAAAAAACCCAAAAGAACTACCCCTACCAAAAGGAACATTTGTTCGCGCAACACCCGTCATCAGAAAAGATGGCGCTTGGCTTCTTCCTTTATTCCATTGCACGCCTAAAAATGGTGCAAAATGGACAGGAAGACACGACACAGCATCCGTTGCTATTAGCATCAACAGCGGCGCTGACTGGCGAATAGCTCCAGTACCAGATTCCATCGGTTGCGTTCACATGACCATTGTTCCCACTGAAAAGATTGATCATTTCATTGCTTTTTTCAGACGCCGACAAGCCGATTATATTTACCGCACTGAAAGTAATGACGGCGGCGAAAGCTGGTCTATCCCTGTTGCGACCGATTTACCAAACAATAATTCTTCTATCGCTGCCATCCGTTTAAAAGACGGACGCCTAGCAATATGCTGTAACCCCATAAATAAGAACACATCCTCAGATAGACGCGAATCTTTATACGATGAACTTGGTGACGACACTAGACCAGAAGCCGAAGGCGGATGCGAAGTCATATGGGGAGTCCCTAGAGCCCCGCTAATAGTTGCGCTATCTGAAGATAATGGGGACAGCTTTCCTATTCAAATTACGGTAGCAACCAGCACAGGGAAATGCTTAAGCAACGATAGCATTGATGGCAAAAACCAAGAACTATCCTACCCAGCAATCATAGAAACCCCCGATGGCGGCATTGATGTTGCCTTCACTTTACATCGCAGAGCAATTGCCCATGTTCGACTCACCCCTAACCAGATTGGAGTAAGAAAATGATAGGTATCACTATGGGAGATCCGGCTGGCGTCGGCCCAGAAATCATTCTAAAAGCCTTTGAAGATATGAGTACCAAAGAGCGCCAAGCGACTCGCGTTTACGGCAACCTTGCTACTCTTAAAAATGTAGCAAGGATTATCTCCAGTCCAATTGACCCAGAAAAAGACATGACAGTCATCGATATCGACTTTGATGGCGCCCCTCTTGAATTAGGAAAGCTAGATGCAAGAGCCGGTGAAGCAGCATATCGCTTTATTGAACGAGCAGTCAAAGACTCAGAAGCTAAAGAAATAGGCTGCATTGTGACGGCACCAATAAATAAAGCCGCATTAAACATGGCTGGCCACCATCATGATGGCCACACAGGGTTACTAGCTCACCTAACTAAAGGAAAAGCTTGGATGATTTTGGCATCAGACAGACTAAAAGTCATCCACACCTCGACTCATGTTTCATTGCAGGACGCTATCAATAAAACAACCTCAGAACGCGTTTATGACACGATAAAGGCTGGCTATGAACACCTACAACGCATTGGCATCTCTGAACCAAGAATTGCAGTAGCAGGACTTAACCCCCATTGCGGTGAAGGCGGTCTCTTTGGCAAAGAAGATGAGGAGATTATCCTTCCAGGTATCATGAAAGCGCGCAACGAAGGTATGGATGTTTCTGGTCCGATTCCAGCAGACTCTGTTTTTTTCCGAGCCTATAGTGGCGCCTTTGACCTAGTTGTTGCCAATTATCATGATCAAGGGCACATCCCAGTTAAACTCGTCGCTTTTGATACTGCAGTAAACGTATCCGTTGGCCTCACCATCGACAGAACGTCCGTCGATCACGGCACAGCTTTCGACATTGCCGGAAAAGGCATAGCCAATCACGAGAACCTACTATCCGCTATTGCTTACGCAAGAAAACTTGTTGCAGGAGGAAAACTATGAAACACCCAATTACCGGCGTATATTGCGCCGCAACAACACCGATAGATACATCAGGCAAAGTACGACTCGACCTTTTCGCAGAGCATTGCAAAGCTCTCATTAGCGAAGGCGCGCATGGCGTTGCCATCCTAGGAACTACAGGCGAAGCCAATAACTATTCAGCAAAAGAACGTATGGCACTTGTTGACGCGGTAAGGGACGCAGGCATTACTGGCAACCAGCTCTTACCAGGGACTTCTGCATGCTCAGTCCCTGAAACTATAGAGCTAACCTCTCATGCTGTCGACGCTGGTGCGAAGGCATGCGTTTTACTGCCTCCTTACTATTATAAAGGCGTTTCTGATGAAGGCCTTTTTCGTTTTTATAGTGATGTCATTGAGGGGGTAAATAATCCAAAACTTAAAGTCATCCTCTACCACATTCCTCAAGTCACTCAAATTCCGCTCTCTCATGATCTTATTGAAAGACTTATTGTGGAATTCGGCGACACAATTGTTGGTATAAAAGACAGCTCTGGTGACATCGAGAATATGAAGGCCATGGTAAATCGATTTGATAACTTCTCTGTTTTAGCAGGTGCCGACCCATTACTAAAACCACTACTTGAAGCTGGCGGTGCTGGCAGCATCACCGCAACATCTAATCTTCGCTCTGACTCTTTACGAGTCGTCTTCGACAATTGGTCTGATGCCTCAGCAGCAGCTGTTGTTGAAGCAGCCCAAGAGCGAATTAATCAATGGCGAACCTTGTCAAATAGCTATGTCCAATTACCAACAATAAAAACTATGGTTGCCAAAGCAAGAGACAACCTTGATTGGCTCAATGTGCGCCCCCCTTTGGTACCACTAACAAAACAACAACAAGCACACATATGGGAACAGATGGCACAGCTAGATAGCTAACAATCCATCTAGAGGAATCCGACATGAATACATCAAGAACAATAACGATAAATCAGCCCTCTCGCCTTGAAGTTGGTGAAGATATTATCACTCAAGTTGGCAATTGGATTGGAAACAAAAGCGTGTTGCTCATAACTGCTAAACCTATTGCTAATCACGCTTCTAGGTTAGGCATAAAAGGCTCACTAACGGTCTTTGAAAATACGCCAGCAGAACCAAATGAATTGGCTTTAAACGCTATTATAGATATTGCTGCTGAAATAAGGCCAGATGTTATTATTGGTCTTGGCGGTGGTTCAGTCATGGATTTAGCAAAGCTAGCTGCAGTACTTTGGGATAAAAAGCAGACCTTAGAAGAGGTTATTGGCCCCAATAAAGTCCACAAAAAACTATCAACATTAATCCAAATCCCTACCACCGCGGGCACAGGATCGGAATCAGGTATTAGAGCCTTAGTGACCAACTCAAAAACAAGTGCAAAAATGGCTGTGGAAAGCGAACATATGAGAGCAGATATCGCCATTCTTGACCCCACTCTCACCTATTCCGTTCCATCAGCAGTAACCGCAGCAACAGGAGTGGACGCAATGGCTCATTGTGTTGAAGCGTTCACCAATATTCGTGCCCACAACATGATAGACGACTATGCTCGCATGGGAATGAAACTGGTAGGTCAGTATCTAAAACGAGCCGTCAAAGATGGTAAAGATACAGAAGCCAGAGAAGGAATGATGCTTGCTAGCTATTATGGGGGCATCTGTTTAGGACCGGTTAACACTGCAGCTGGACACGCTTTAGCATACCCGCTGTCTACCCAGCTTCATTTACCACATGGCCTAGCTAATGCCATTATTTTTCCACGCGTACTTGCATTTAATACTGACGCAAAACCGGAGAAAACTGCAGAAATATTAGCAGCTTTAGGACTACCGCAATCCAATGATCCAAACATTGTTCTACAAACGACTTATGATTTTTGTACTGACTTAGGTATTGAGATGCGCCTATCAAAACATGGAGCTCTAGCAGAATCTCTATCGAACTACGCAGATGAAGCCTATGCAATAAGACGTTTAATGGATAACAACCCTAAAATTATGACACCAGATGACATTCTGGGGATTTACAAAGCGGCTTTTTAAGAAAAATATATATAAAAACTTCAGCCAAAAACATTTTCCCCTGAAGTTTTTATGTTTTTTATCTATCTTTAGCCTTACCCAAGGACTCCTCCCAATGAAAAATCAACTCACCGTAGAAACTATCTGTAATGGTAACTGGCCTCAACTTATTTGCTTCGATCTCGATGGAACACTAGTAGACAGCGCCCCTTCCATCACTTATGCCATCGATAGCAGCCTAAAAGAATTCGGCATCAAACCTGCAGGATTGAATCAGGTTAGGCATTGGATTGGATTAGGATCAAGCCACCTAATCAAGAAAACTCAAGAGTGGGCTAAATTAGAAGACAAAAACTACAAAGCTTTATACGATGCTTTTCTTAAACACTACCAAAAAAACCTAGTCATTAATGCAACACTTTACTCAAACGTTGAATACATACTAAAAACGCTTAGCGAACAAAATATCTACCTTGCTCTAATCACCAATAAACCAAGTGCTTTTGTAAAACCTCTCATGGATCATTTCGGGCTTTCTCACTACTTTCACCTTATGCTAGGAGGTGACACACTAACAGAAAAGAAGCCTTCGCCATTACCGATTACTCATTGTTTAGACTATTTCAATGTCCATCCAGACAATGCCTTAATGGTCGGAGACTCCATTACCGATTTCCAAGCCGCCAGCTCAGCTGGAATTAAAAGCGCGTTAGTAACATACGGCTACCACAACAACACAAATTTAGAAGAGCTTGACGCTGACCTACTTATTGACGATTTACTGAAGCTGATCACCGCTAAAAATTAGAAAATGCATCTTTTACTCCAATTGGAACCTGTCTCCAATCTACATCGATGTATGGAAAACATTCGGCATTTAAACGATAAAGCCAAGGACATCACCGTCAAACTAGTAACTCCCCTTGCCAGCGTCCTGACTCCCACTCGGCTTTTGTGACTTCCTTTATAAGAGGAATTACCGCATTTAATAAAGCCGTTTGTGGGCGATCTGCAGCAGTTGACACACAAACATCTCGCCATAACGTCGGCTCCACAATTTCTATTGCCTGTATCTGATTAGCCTGCTGTAAATGATAAAAAGCGGATGTGGGCGACAGCAATACCCCATGCCCATCCACCACATAGCGCAGTGTCGTCATTAATTGACCAAACGCAGCCTTATGAGGCAACCTAATACCCGTTTTCTCCTCATATTGATTCAAAACATATCCAAGCGAATCACGAGGGCCTGTGACAATCACTTCATGGTGGGCCAGCTCTGAAAATGTAATCGTTTTTGCTCCACTCAGTTTTTTATATGATGCCACTTTGGGATCACAACCAACTGCAAGAAAAAGCTTTTCTCGAAACAGCTTTATTTGGCGTATTTGACTCATATCTGACCCATCAGGCGATGAAATAGCTATATCTATTTCCCCTGATTGCAGTTGATTGGATAAGTTGTAAGACAGCCCAGCATGAAGATCTAACGTAATTTTAGGATAACGTTGCTCGACCAGTGCCAATAATGGCACAGAAATAATATTGCCAATCGGCTGCGTCATTCCAATTGATAAAACACCCGAGGGTTCATGTTCAAACTGATGCACATCGCATTTTGCTTGTTCCATTTGACGCATAATCGATTCTGCATGGGCGAGAAAAATCTGCCCACTCTGCGTCAACACCACACCACGAAAGCTACGATCAAATAAATTAGCACCAAGTTCATGCTCTAAGTTTTCAAGCTGCAAACTAATACTAGGTTGTGCAACATCTAATGCTCTTGCCGCTGCTGCGATGCTATTAAGCTCGGCTGTTTTTAGGAAAAAGGTGAGCTGCTTACTATTCATAATTATTATGGGTACATAAAAAGTATTGAGCTATACCATATTTATTTTTGTTTTTTATAGCCAGTTTTTTATTTAGCCTATCAGAAAAATAACAACACAAAGAGAGAAGTCATGTCTTCAACAAAGCGATATTTTGAAAAACCTAGTCGATTTAGTGATGCAGAATGGCAAGCTAGACTTGACCTAGCCGCCATGTATCGAATCTTTGCCTACCTAAAATGGGATGAATCCATTTATAACCATATCTCATTGCGCATACCTGGCGAAGATGCACACTATTTGATTAACCCTTTTGGCTTACACTACAGCGAGATCACCGCTTCCAATTTGGTTAAGGTCGACCTAAAAGGCAATATCGTTGGTCATTCAGATTGGCCGATTAACCCAGCTGGCTTTACCTTTCACAGCGCTATTCATGACAAAGTAGAAGGCGCACATTGCGTTATGCACGTCCATACTACGTCTACTTTAGCTGTTTGCTGTTTAGAAGAAGGGATTTCTTACAGCAATTTCTACTCGGCGCAAATTTACAACAAAGTGGCTTACCACGACTTCGAAGGCATCACGCTACACATGGATGAAGGCCAGCGCATTTTAGACAGTGCAGACGGAAAACCTATTTTAATGTTAAGAAACCACGGCCCAGTCGTCATGGGCGCAACATTAGCTCAAGCGTTCGCTCTAATGTGGTTAGTCAATCGAGCTTGCGAAGTACAAATGGCGACCATGTCGATGGGGAAAGTAAGAGAAATCCCTGAAGAAATTTGCAAAAAATGCACTGCGGACTCTCTACCATTAGACCCCAAATACGGTGCTGGTGAAGACGTATTTGCCGCGATGAAACGTATTATTGAAAGACAGGATCCTTCCTATAAACAGTAAATAGCATTCCCACAACTAGTCTTATTATTTGATGTGCCAGTAAGTTTAATAAATATCGATAGCGTTCCGTTTTTTACAATACTCATTTACATAATTCTCTTTGAATGAAGGGGGTTACAAATCTTGTAAAAACACACTGGAGCAATCGATGAATAATAAGAAAAATACTATCGTAGCCGCCGCAGTTGCGGCTCTTTCTCTCATTACTAGTAATACTGTAATGGCCCATGGAGGATCCCCCAACTATATAAAAATAGAGGACTCTCTCAAAAGTTCTGGCGCCTCTTTTTTCTACGACAAAACAGCAAAAGAAGTGCATATTGCATTAGAAAAAGTGCATGCCTGTATTAAAGTTGGTGCAATGGAAGCCGAAGTAAATGGCAAAAAAATCCACCTTGATGCTCCTATCAAACTTGAGCATGGTAATCTTTTAGTAGAGATTGGATTTGCTAATGATCTCTTTGAAGAATATGTTCCTCAAACTATTTCTATCAGTGATGCCAAACACCCTTTGGATCCCTTATCTCAAGCAGAAATCACCTTAACCCAGCAAACCGTCCAAGCTTCTAAATACTTCCGCAGCAATCTACGCTTTACTGAAATAAAATTAGCAGAGCCTGAAAAAAACAAAGTGTGGGCGTGGTCATTTGGACAGAAGGAAGACTTTCAGCGTCTGGCGAACTTTACGATTTTAGATGGTAAACAAGTCATTGAAGGCACCATCAATTTAGAAACAAAAATTGTCACTCGCTGGCAGCCAATCAAAGATGTTCACGGAATGGTGATCTTGGACGACTTTGTCGCTGCCCAAGAAATTATTGAAGGCAGTAAAGAGTATGCTGATGCGCTTAAAAAACGAGGTATCAGTAATGTTAAGGAAGTCGTTGCAACACCATTAACCGTCGGCTTTTTTGATGGGGAAGATGGGCTAAAAGAAGACGATCGCCTATTAAAAATAGTTTCTTATTTAGACATTGGTGATGGCAATTTTTGGGCCCATCCTATTGAAGGCCTAGTTGCTGTTGTTAACCTCGAAACCAAATCCATTGAAAAAATTGAAGACAGCGGCGTCATACCTGTTCCAATGAAGCCAAACCCTTATGATGGACGAGATCATAAAAATAAGGCATCCGTAAAACCAATTGCCATTTCAGAACCTAAAGGTACTAATTACAAAATTTCTGGCAACACTATCCATTGGCAAAACTGGGATTTCCACCTAAAACTTGATCCACGTGTTGGCCCTGTTCTCTCTACGATGACGTACAACGACCAAGGCACCAAACGTAAAATCATGTACGAAGGCTCCCTTGGCGGAATGATTGTCCCCTACGGTGACCCTGATATTGGTTGGTATTTTAAAGCGTACCTAGATTCAGGCGATTACGGTATGGGAGGACTTACTTCTCCTCTTGAGTTGGGTACTGACGTTCCACCTAATGCCAAATTATTACCAGCAACCTTAGCTGATAACAGCGGTGCACCTTATACGATCCCTAATGCCATCGCGATATTCGAGCGCTATGCTGGCCCAGAATACAAACATAATGAAATGCTAGGAAGCGGAGCAGGAAATCAAAGCCGTGCGCGCAGAGAGCTTGTGGTTCGCTGGGTAAGTACCATCGGCAACTACGACTACATGTTTGATTGGGTATTGCTAGCAAATGGTACGATCAAACTAGACGTTGGTGCATCGGGTATTGAAGCCGTGAAAGGTGTGAAAACCAAAACCATGCACGATGCTACCGCTAAAGATGACACTCGTTACGGCACTCTGATTGATCACAATATTGTGGGCACTACACACCAGCACATCTATAACTTCCGTTTAGATCTAGATGTTGACGGTGAGAAAAACTCCTTGGTAGAGCTTAACCCTGCGGTTGAAAAAAACACTTCTGGAGGTCCACGTAAAAGCGTTATGGTCGTGAATCAGCATACCGTGAAAGACGAGCAAGAAGCGTCTCAAAAGTTTGATCCATCCACTATTCGCTTGATGAGCAATCCAAACAAAGAAAACCGTATGGGCAACCCTGTTTCCTACCAAATCATTCCATTTGCTGGGGGAACTCATCCTATCGCCAAAGGTGCTCTCTTTAGCAAGGATGAATGGATATTCAAACGCGTAAATTTTATGGATAAGCAAATTTGGGTCACCAATTACAAACCTGAAGAACGTTTCCCAGAAGGTACTTACCCTAACCGTGCTAAAACAGATACCGGTCTGAAGGTGTTCATTGAAGACAATGAGTCTATTGAAAATAAAGATAACGTATTATGGATAACAACAGGGGCGACACACGTTGCTCGTGCAGAAGAGTGGCCAATAATGCCAACAGAGTACGTGCACGCCATGCTCAAACCATGGAACTTCTTTGATCAAACACCAACACTTAATCTGCCAGCAGAAACAATGGAAAAATAGAAATATATCAAAGTAGGGGCGAATAAGAGCGATTTAACAGCTTGTTCGCCTTTTCCTTCTTGATATTTGAGCAATGTTAAAAAAGTGACAGCTGAAATCACAAAGCTAATGGAGTGTAGAATTATATAAACTCACCATTCAAACTAACGTTCAAGTAGGATGTATTAAGTCATCTAGGTAAAGAGCTGGGGTTAGTAAAAAAGAATCATTATTATCTAGCGATCTTTTCTTGATGAGTCACTAGGAAAGGTATTGGCTATTTGATACTCAGCCAATACCCTACTAATAAATAACTACTTAATAAGGTCAGAAGCATCGTTTCTAGTAAGATTAATATCAAGCATTTTCTCCAAAAAACAACTTGGCGTCATCTGAGTAAAAAATTTAAAATCTTTAATTAAATGAGAATCATCATAGTATGAAAAACCCATAAAATCTGTGTGATTATTTTTTTGAAAACTTTCACCATATAAAACATCACTAATAATATTTTGAAAGCGAACAATGCGACTATATTGCTTTGGCGACATACCAATACTTTTATTGAACTTCTTTCTAAGCAATCGCTCACTTATCCCTATATCATTTGAAATATCTGTAATTCTCTTTGTTCCGTGGCTGTTTATAATTTTATCTATACAATAATCAATCAAATCTACTTTGTAGCCATCTAGCGCACCAGATTCTTTCAGCCAGTTTTCTAAAATTTTAATGCGAGAAGAAAAGCTAACAGCCAACGTTAAATCATCTAATAAACATGAATCGTCTTTAATAACCGCGCCCAATGGAATACCAAGATTTATTATTTCAGCATAAGGTATAAAAGATAATCTTCGGCTAACAGAAGTTGAAATACGAATGCCACAGTACATTTTTTCTTGCTGATAATTAATAGTCGTTGGTGTAATGACAGATCCCCAAAGGATGGCAGATTGGCACCCATCATCACAACAAAACTGAAAATCAGCACAACCGTCTGCAATAACAATAGTTTCGTTAAAAACAGAAGTGCTAAATTGATAGTAAAGAACTGAAATATTGGAGTAATGAACAATACGTTCATTATAATTATTAAAGTCTAGTGCAAAACAATATTGAGCAGGAATCGAATGGTGGGCTTTCATATAAACCTCTTTTTTTAATAGTAGACTCCTTTCTAATGTTGAATAAAAAGCCATTATCAATATTGATAATGGCTTTTTGATATCATCCGCAAAACATCTAGGTGTTACTGACTTAATTCGCTTACATTTTTTCTAAAGTAAGCAAGTGCTGCTTTTGCATCCACTTTACGATCAGATACAGAGTCAATCCACGCCTGATCTATTCCCTCTTCTAATTTGTCCATATCTTTTACGATAGCATCATCTTTAGAAAGATAGACCACGTTCACACCGTTCGCTTTTGCCTCCAAGATGCCGTCTTGATCTTCTTTACCCCAAGCTGCGCCAGCGAGTCTTGAAAGCTTTTCACCTGATACACTCATGATAGCGTCTTGATCTTTTTTGCTGAGACTATCTAGCGTATCTGGGTTCATCACAATACTAAATGCGGTGGTATAAAGCCCTTTAGGGAACAAAATAAGGTCAGTCGTCACTTCATTTAATCGCAAGGTCTTTTGCTGCGAAGCCGGTAAAAATGTGCCATCTACCACACCTTGCTGCATCATTTCATAAGATTTAGGTGCAGGAGCAGAAACGGGTGTCACTTCTAAACGTTCAGCAAGAGTATTCACCAAACCACCACCAATACGCATTTTTTTACCTTTCAAATCGTCTAACGATTTGACTGGAAAGTTGGTATTCAACTGACCTGGACCATGTACAAACAAGGCAAGCAATTCAAGACCTCTGAATTCTTGGTCTGCTTTGAAGAATTTTTCATAGGTATGCCACAGCGCCACAGAACCAACTTCTGCATCGGTTATTTCACCTGGGATTTCAGCCACACTGGCTAACTTAAATCGACCTGGCAAATAAGCGTTAACACTAAAACCTACATCATATACACCATCTTCTACGGCATCGAAAATCGTTTTAGGATCACCAGTATAGTTTTCGATAACCACTTCAACACGGCCCTCAGTCGCCTTTTCAACCCACTGCTTCCAAGTTGGCCAAACAATTGAGTTTTGCGAACTCGTTGGCGGTAACCAAGTAGCAACATGTAAAGTCGTCTCTGCAGCTGAAGCCAGTCCGGATGCTAAAATTGATGTACCGCAAACTGCCCAAAGTAGATTTTTTTTAACACTAATCATATTTATTATTCCTATAGTTTATGATTTACATTGATAAAAAATTAGCTCTCTCATAACAATGACTTTATATAAAATCAGTAAAAACCTCATAATTATGTAAAGTCAAAAACACCCTAACCATCAATAAAACACATTTTAAAAATCATTAGTCATATAAAAAATTAGGCAAAAACATCGATACTGGAACGATAAACACAATGATCAAAAGTCGAATAATATCCACACACCAAAACGGTGTAACACCTTTAAAAATAGTGCCCGCTTTTACATCTTTTAATACCGCACTTAATACAAAGACATTCATCCCGACCGGCGGGGTTATTAAGCTAATCTCCGTCACGACGACAACAACAATGCCAAACCAAACAAGGTCGAAGCCCAAGCTAGACACAAGAGGATAAAAAACCGGCACTGTCAGTAGCAACATGGAAAGACTTTCGAACACCATTCCAAGAATGATATAAATGGCGAGGATAACCATAATCACCAGCATAGGACTTAATTCCAAGGCCGTGACAAAACTCAATAAGGCGTCAGGCAAACCAGCTCGGGTAATAAAGTCCGAAAAGATAAACGCCCCGATCACAACACAAAACAACATGGCAGACGTTCGCGCTGTATCCACTAAGGTCTCAACGATTCCTCCAAAGCTCAGACTATGCCGAGCCAAACCAATAATTAGTGCTCCACCTGCACCAATACCAGCCGCTTCAGTCGGTGTAAATACACCTAAATAAATACCGCCCATCACAATAGTGAAAAGCAATAAAACGCCCCAAATACTCTTTAGAGCAACCATTCGTTCTTTAAAACCCATTCGCTCCCCAGCAGGGCCCGCCTTAGGGTTTCGCCATACAACGTAACGAACAGCACACATATAAAGAAAAATGCCCAACATGCCAGGAATAAAGCCAGCCGCAAATAACTCACGAATACTGGTTTGTGTTAGCAAGCCATAAATAACCAGAATAACGCTAGGAGGAATCAAGATGCCCAGTGTTCCACCTGCGGCGATAGATGCCGTTGCCAGACTATCCGCATAACCAAACTTACGCATTGGTGGCATAGCCACTTTTGCCATGGTTGCAGAAGTGGCCAAACTAGAACCACAAATAGCCGAAAAACCACCACAAGCTAAGACTGTCGACATAGCTAGTCCACCTTTTCGATGCCCTAAAAAAGCATAAGAGGCGTTATATAATTCCTGAGATAAACCAGAACGAGTCACTAAATTCCCCATCAGAATGAACAAGGGAATCACTGATAAATTGTAGTCTTGTACTGTACCTATCACCCGACTGGACGCCAGTGTCAGCGCTGAAGTCCAACGAAAAGACAGTACATTATCAAAACTTAGACCCTGCAAAATAGCAAAACCTAAAAAGCCAACCACTCCCATTGCAAAAGCGATCGGCATACGAATGATCAGAATTAAAAACAACAGAACGGCAAAGCCGATTAATACAACTGACATGCTACTCTCCAAACTGCTGTGATTCGTTATTGCCTTTCAGTACGCGATACGCACCGTAAGTCAACATACAAGCTGCCGTGATCCAGCTCATAATGGCGATATATTCGGTTAAATATCCAGTTGGTATTTTTAAATACTCGCTAACTTCTCCACGACGCAGAGAGCGCTCAGCCAGTTCATAAATACGAATGGCTAAGAAATAAAACGAAGAAGAGATAATAAATACTGAAAATATTCCAAGAACTTTAACGATACGACTGCCTAAAATATGATCCAGCAAATCCACAACCACATGACTACCACGCCATGTAATCAATGGCATTTGAGCAAAAACCATAATAGCCAAGCCCATTTGAGTCAGTTCAAAGGCACCATTAATAGAATTATTAAACAGATAACGGCCCACCACATCCACACAAGTAAGTGCCATCAACAAAAACAAAACCGTTGCAGAAATCCCTTCTAATACCAAACCAACCCAGCGATAGAGGTTTGGTTCTGGGTAATTTTTATCAATCCAGTCTCTTATCGACATAACAACTCCTAAATTCTTTTATTGTTTTAAACTAGGTAAAATGCGCAAGACTTGAAAAAGGGAGAATAACTCCCCCTTGTAATAATCAATCAAATTGCTTTTTAACTAAAGTTAAAATGTCGTAACTGGCAACTAATTCATCATGCTGGTTAGTGACTTGAACGTCCCAAACCACCACACCTTGAGGTTCGCCTTTCGGACTTAACTTGCCTTGGTCAATTTTGCGTTTGCAGGTTAAACGCGCGCGAATGGTGTCGCCAATTGGAACTGGAGTGATAAAGCGCAAGGTATCCAAGCCATAATTTGCCAATACCGGACCTTCTCCAGGAGAAACAAATAAACCCGCGGCAGCCGATAAAACAAAATAACCATGGGCAATACGCTGCTCGAACTGAGAATCGCGTGCGGCTATATCGTCGAAGTGCATATAGAAATGATCACCGGACAAACAACCAAAGTTCACTATGTCGGTTTCCGTAACAGTACGTCGATGAGTAAGCAAAGACTCGCCAATGCGAAGATCTTCGAAATAACGACGGAATGGATGCACATCACTTTCATAGGTTTCGCCACCACGAACATATTCTCCGGTGACCGCAGACAACATCGTTGGAGAACCCTGAATAGCAGCACGTTGCATGTAGTGTTTAACACCACGTATACCGCCTAATTCTTCACCACCACCAGCGCGTCCTGGACCACCATGCTTTAACATTGGCAGCGGAGAGCCATGTCCGGTAGATTCTTTTGAGGATGCTTCGTTCAAGATATGTACTCGGCCGTGCCATGCGGCTAAAGCGGGCACCACTTTTCTTGCAATCTCAGGGTCTTGAGTCACTAAAGTTGTTACCAAAGATCCCTTACCACGAGCTGCAAGCGCAATAGCATGGTCGATATTTTTATAAGGCATTAAGGTGCTGATTGGACCGAACGCTTCTATGTCATGCGCTCCGCCTTCTGCATCTGGATCATTACTCAGCAGCAAGGTAGGTTGTACAAAAGCACCTTTTTCTGAGCCTTTACCTAAAAGCTCAAAACTGTCTTCATGACCATAAACAACCTGACTGCTTTTTAATAACTCTTCAAGCTGCGCCAAGACGTCTGCTTTTTGCTCAAAAGAGGCCAATGCACCCATGCGAACGGTATCTAAATGCGGATCGCCGATAGACACTTTGGCAAGACGTGCGGTTAGGCGCTCTGAAACCGCCTGGACTTGATTTTCAGGAATCAATACACGACGAATCGCAGTACATTTCTGCCCTGCTTTCACAGTCATTTCACGTGCGACTTCTTTAATGAAAAGATCAAATTCTGGGCTATCTACTGATATGTCGGGCGCTAAGATGGCACAGTTCAATGAATCGGCTTCAGCATTAAAAGGAATAGAGTTATTGATGATATTCGGTGTGACTTTTAATTTGGCGGCAGTGCTCGCAGAACCCGTAAAAGTCACCACATCTTGACCATCCAAACGATCTAATAAGTCGCCAGTACGTCCAATGATTAACTGCAAACTGCCTTCTGGCAATAAACCAGACTCTTGCATCAAACGCACACAAGCCTCAGTCAAATAAGAGGTAGACGTCGCAGGCTTAACAATACACGGCATGCCCGCCAAAAAGTTAGCTGCGAATTTTTCTAACATGCCCCAAATTGGGAAGTTAAACGCATTGATATGTACGGCAACACCTTGGCGAGGCACCAAAATATGCGTACCGAAAAACTGCCCATCACGACCCAAAGGAAAGGCATCATCTTCGTGAATCAGGTTGCCGGATGGCAACTCACGTCGGCCTACGCTCGCGTACGCAAATAAAGTACCTGCACCACCTTCTATGTCTACCCAACTGTCATTGCGAGTCGCTCCAGTCAACAGAGAAATGGCGTATAACGACTCTTTATATTCGAGTAAATGTTTGCCTAAGTCGCGTAAACAAGACGCGCGACTTTGAAAGTCCATTGCCATTAAAGAAGCACGACCTTTGGTGCGGGCAAATTCCAGTGAACGGCCAAAATCAATGGTTTCAGCGTGTGTGTGATAAATCGTTTCACCGTTGACAGGGCTAGCTAACACTTGTCCAGCTTGATTACCTAACCACTCCCCAGCAATAAAACTTTGTAGAACTGGGCTTTGTAAAATATGGCTTTGGCTCATAGTGCTCTCCATCAGTGGCATAAAGCCACCGTCATCTTTGTTGTTTTTATGATGTATCGATCGTATTTTTTATGCTTTAACTTTCTTTATGCTTTCTTTCATGATCAGGCGAGTGATCAAGCAGAATTAGACTTGGTCAAAATCCAATACAACCTTCTTCGACACAGGGTAAGACTGACAAGAAAGCACATAACCCGCTTCCACTTCGTAGTCTTCAAGACCAATACTGATGTCCATGTCCACTTCGCCTTCAACGACCTTGCATTTACAGGTAGAACACACGCCTGCTCGACACGAAAACGGCAGATCTGCACCATGCTCGTTACCCGCATTAAGCAAGTTTTCAGTATTCTGTTTCAGGTCAAAGCTCATTGCATGACCATCACGAATGACGGTAATTTCCGACATATCTGCATTGGCAGCAGCTTGTGCACGCTGCTCTCGTTTGCGCTCATTACCTGCCGCGGCAAACAGTTCAAAATGGATATTTTCTTCTGGTGTACCAGACTCTTTTAATATGTCTCTAACCGTTTCCGTCATGGATTGAGGGCCACAAATAAACGCCCCAGCCAATGTCTTCACATTCACCCAACGTTTAAACAAAGCACGGCATTTATCTTCATCAATATGACCGTTATACAAATCTATATCTTGCTGCTCTCGACTCAAGACGAAAATCAGATTCAAACGATCCATATAAGTGTTTTTTAGATCGGCAAGTTGATCTCGGAACATGGTGGAAGAAGTAGAACGATTACCATATAAAAGCGTGACTTTACTGTACGGCTCAGTGGCCAAAGTAGTTTTTGCAATAGACAGAATTGGGGTAATCCCACTGCCAGCGGCAACCAATAAATAGTCACCATGACGGGAAGGATCAAGCTCTGAATAAAAGTGCCCTAGCGGTGGCATTACCTCAAGAACATCACCAACCTTAATCGAATCATTAGCAAAGGTAGAAAAAAGCCCATCAGGCACACGCTTTATTGCTACTCGCATTTCATTGTCTTGAACGCCACTGCAAATAGAATAAGAACGACGTACTTCTTGGCCATCAATTTGAGTACGCAGTGTCAAAAATTGACCTTGTTTGAATTGATAGCTCTGCGCTAAATCCTCTGGGATATCAAAAGCGAGCGAAATAGAATCACGAGTTTCACGACGTAAATCTGAAACGGTAAGTGAGTGAAATTGATTCATCTGTGTCTCCACGGCCACGTTATTTTTATCTATGGCTCAAATGCATTTAAAATAATCAAACGGTTCTAAACAGGACTTACACCGATACAAGGATTTGCAGGCTGTCGAGCCGAATTCACTTAATTGCTCAGTGTCTTCACTACCACAATTTGGACATTCAACTTGTGTAATTCCCGACAACAAAGAGCGCTTGCTTGAGCTCCCAACTGGAGGCGCAATCCCGTAGGCTTTAAGGCGACTTCGACCCTGTTCGGTAATCCAATCGGTTGTCCAAGCTGGATCTAAACGCTGCGATACTTTCGGGTGTGAAAAACCCGCATCTTGCAGCGCATCACGTATCGACGTTTCGATATATTCTGTCGCAGGACAACCTGAATACGTTGGTGTGACAACTACATAAAGATGTCCATCCACCCAACTGACGTCCCGAACAATACCAAGATCCATCACACTCACCACAGGTACTTCAGGGTCCATGACGTCTTCCAGCACGCTATATGCTTGCTGGATATCGGCCTCGCTCCCTGAACGACCTTGTTGGTCGGTGGTAATTAACTCACCAGCTTGCATCGGGATAAGCTCGTTGTAAGAACTGCATTTCTGCCAATAAAGTCCCCAAATGTTCTGAATGCATACCTGTTCGAGCACTCAAATAGAAAGTGTTTGGTGCATCAGGAACCGTTAACGTCGCCTTTACGAATACTTCGTTTACTGTCGCCAGCCATTGTTCCGGCAATTCGGTAAGCGCCGGAATATGTCCTGATGCAGACAGAGCCAATTCCGCGTCATTTTTTTCAACCAGTTCAAAGGTAAAACGCCAAACGATATCTACTGCTTTTTCCATGCGTTGATGGCTTTCTTCGGTACCGTCACCTAAACGTTCAACCCATTGAGATGAGCGACGCAAATGGTAAGTCACTTCTTTTAAAGACTTCGCTGCAATCGCCGCAATACGTTCATCCTTTGCACCTTTTAGCATCGTAAGCAGGTGAAACTGCCAAGCGTCATAGAAAAACTGCTTCGTCATAGTGACGGCAAAATCGCCATTAGGCTGTTCTACCAATAGCAAATTACGAAACGCACGCTCATCACGGCGAAATGCTAACGTATCGGCATCTGTACCATCGTTAATTCGCTCGGCGGCGTATTCATACCAATTGCGAGCCTGACCGACTAAGTCAAGACCGACGTTCATCATGCCCATTTCTTCTTCAAGCGCAGGCGCACGACCTGTCCACTCACAAAGGCGCTGAGCATGAATCAAGGCACTGTCGCCAAGACGCAATAAGAATTCGGTTAATTCATCGTATTTAGTCATAACCACCTCACATATGCCCTACTTCATCAGGCAGCTCATAAAAGCTGGCATGACGATAGACTTTGTCTTCTGATGGATCGAATAAAGGCTCTTTCTCATCACTCGCGGTTGCTGTGATTGATGCAGATGGCACAACCCAAATACTCACGCCTTCATTTCGACGCGTGTAAAGGTCTCTGGCATTTTCGATGGCCATTTCGGCATCCACTGCATGAACACTGCCAACATGCTTGTGATTTAGGCCGTGTTTACTACGGATAAATACTTCAAAAAGTGTCCATTCAGACATGGGAGATACCTCAAAATTAGTTAGGCAGCAGCCTGTTGTTTTTGTTTTTTGTTTGCATGGGCTACCGCCGCTTCACGTACCCAAGCTCCATCTTGAATCGCATTTCGACGCGTTTCCAAACGCTCTCGATTACAAGGGCCATTGCCTTTGAGAACCTCGTAGAATTCTTCCCACTGAATCTCACCAAAGTCGTAGTGACCACGTTCTTCATTCCATTTCAAATCAGGGTCTGGAACTGTGCAGCCTAATAGCTCTAGCTGCGGAATGGTTTGGTCAATAAAGCGTTGACGCAATTCGTCATTGGTATGGCGTTTGATTTTCCATGCCATAGATTGAGCCGAGTTAGGAGACTCTGCATCACTTGGGCCAAACATCATCAATGACGGCCACCACAAGCGATTGATGGCATCCTGCACCATGTCTTTTTGTGCTTGGATGCCATGGCGCATCATGTGCAAAAGAATTTCGTAGCCTTGGCGTTGATGAAAGCTTTCTTCTTTACAGACTCGGATCATGGCGCGGGAATAAGGACCGTAAGAGGTACGCTGAAGGGGTACCTGATTGACAATCGCAGCACCATCAACCAACCAACCAACAGCGCCCATATCGGCCCAATTAAGTGTTGGGTAGTTAAAGATACTCGAATACTTAGCACGGCCGGAATGAAGCTTTTCAATCTCTTCATCGCGATCAGCACCGAGCGTTTCCATCGCGCTATACAGATACAAACCATGGCCCGCTTCATCCTGAATTTTGGCCATAAGTTGCAACTTACGTTTCAAGGTTGGCGCGCGGGTCACCCAATTACCTTCTGGCAACATACCCACAATTTCAGAATGAGCATGCTGGGAAATTTGACGGATCAAGGTTTTGCGATAGTTATCTGGCATCCAGTTTTTAGCCTCGATTTTAATCTCGGCATCAATTTTTTCCTGAAATGCCCTTTCTTCTGGCCCCATTTCAGCTAGGGATTTTATTGCTTTCGTCCCTGTTTCAACCTGTTGTGCGTACATGAGAACATCTCCAATATCGTAGAAATAAGTCAGCTTCTTTATAAAAGAATAGACTAATGATACATAAATTCAAGTTAATTTTTAATTTTATGTATCGTTTAATATTCTAATTTTTTGGCAACAGAAAATCCTAGCCCCTTAAAACAAGAGGCTACTCTTTATCAAATAGAAAGATTAATTAAACGGAAATTCGTTCGTCGTAGACGTGTTTAGCCTTGCCCTCTGAACGAGCTATGCTGCCTATTTCTCTGAGCTTAACGTTAATGCTGATCCCTATAGACGACTTCACATGATGACGCAATTCATTAATGGCACCATTGATTTTTTGCTCATCAAAACCAGCACAATCAGGACGCAGCTCAACATGCACATCCATACTATCCATATTACCTTTGCGATACAGATGTATTTCATAGTTTTCTGAAAAGTGATTTACTTTAATTACTTCTTCTTCAATCTGCGTTGGGAAAACGTTCACACCGCGAATAATCATCATGTCGTCGCTACGGCCAGTAATTTTATCGATGCGGCGCATACGGCGAGCGGTTCCCGGTAATAATCGAGTTAAATCCCTCGTGCGGTAACGAATCATTGGCAAGGCTTCTTTACTTAGGCTGGTAAACACCAACTCCCCCATCTCACCATCTGGCAATACATCACCCGTATTCGGGTCGACAATTTCAGGATAGAAATGATCTTCCCATACCGTTGGACCATCCTGACTTTCTGCGCATTCCATCGCCACACCAGGCCCCATGATTTCAGACAAACCATAAATATCCATAGCACGAATACCCGCTCGCTCTTCTACAGAGCGACGTAATTCTTGCGTCCATGGCTCGGCACCAAAAATACCTAAACGCAACTTAAGCCCGAGTGGATCGATACCTTGCTTTTCCATTTCATCTAACAAATTCAACATATAAGATGGCGTTACCATAATAATGTCAGGCTGAAAATCTTGAATCAGACGGACTTGTTTCTCGGTTTGCCCACCAGACATAGGAATAACCGTACAACCAAGACGCTCGGCGCCATAATGCGCACCCAAGCCGCCAGTAAACAGACCATAACCATAAGCGTTATGTAACATATCGCCTTTTCGCCCGCCCGCAGCACGGATCGAACGCGCCACAATGTTGGCCCAATTATCGATGTCATTTTGGGTGTACCCTACGACCGTAGGCTTACCTGTTGTTCCACTTGATGCATGAAGGCGAACCACTTGATTCATCGGTGTCGCAAACATCCCGTACGGATAGTTATCTCGTAGGTCCGATTTTGTAGTGAAAGGAAGTTTGGCAAGATCGTCCAACGTTTTAATATCATCTGGGTGCAACCCTAACTGATCAAAACGCTGCTTATACATAGGAACATTGCTATAAGCGTGATTGACTGTCCACTGCAAACGCTCTAATTGATGAGCTCGCAACTCATCAATACTGGCTATTTCCATTGGGTCAAGTTGATCTGGATTAAACCGACTACGAATATCCATTGCTGCGCTCTCTCTTTTATTATTTTTAGAATTTAGTATTCATGGCTGTATTATTTTTTGGTAACACAACCTTATTATTTTGACTGCTAGGTAAATTGAAACCGTTTTACGACTACAACGCGACGCATGACGCCCCACAACGTCACGTGTAAAAAAGCTCTAATTTAGTCGCTCAATCACCATTGCTATACCCTGACCCACACCAATACACATAGTGCACAAGGCATACCGCTTATTCTTAATTTCCAATTCATTTAACGCGGTGGTAATCAATCGCGCACCACTCATCCCTAATGGATGACCTAATGCAATGGCACCGCCATTTGGGTTAACTCGAGCATCGTCATCTGCTAAACCAAGCTCGCGCAATACCGCCAAACCTTGTGACGCAAAGGCTTCATTTAATTCAATAACATCCATATCCCCTAAGGTAAGACCCACTTGCTCAAGTACCTTTTTAGACGCTGGAGCAGGACCAATTCCCATAATACGCGGCTCAACACCTGCCGCCGCCATACCCAATACTCGACCACGCGCTTTTAAACCATATGTCTTTGCAGCTTCTTCGCTTGCCAATAACAAGGCACAAGCGCCGTCGTTAACACCAGACGCATTACCTGCTGTAACCGATCCTTTGCCATCGCGACGAAAAGGCGTAGCAAGATTCGACAACGCTTCCAAACTGGTGTCTGCGCGAGGATGTTCATCCTGACTAACCACGACTGGATCGCCTTTACGTTGCGGAATCACAACTGGGATAATCTCTTTCGATAGACGTCCATTTTCTTGAGCAACAGCGGTTTTCTGCTGGCTACGCAAAGCGAATAAATCTTGATCTGCGCGGGAAATATTAAACTCTTCCGCCACATTTTCAGCGGTTTCTGGCATAGAATGTACGCCAAACTGATCTGCCATCAGTTTATTCACAAAACGCCAGCCGATCGTCGTGTCATACATATCCGCTTGGCGAGAAAAAGCCTGATCTGCTTTACCCAATACGAATGGCGCTCGTGACATAGATTCGACACCACCCGCAATCATCAATCCCGCTTCACCAGCACGAATAGTTCTGGCTGCCAAGCCAACCGCATCCATACCAGAACCACACAAACGATTGATCGTCGAACCTGGCACACTATGAGGAAGCCCTGATAACAAAGAAGACATTCGAGCCACATTGCGATTATCTTCACCTGCTTGGTTCGCACAGCCATACAAGACATCGTCTACTTTTGACCAATCAACCGTCGGGTTTCGATCCATTAGAGATTTAATTGGAATAGCACCCAAATCGTCTGCCCTGACTTTAGAAAGCGCGCCACCGTAACGTCCAATCGGCGTACGGATAGCATCAATAATAAGAGCATCACTCATTTATGTTCTCCTGTGAAAGTATCTCGCCTTTAACGCGGTAAGATTTGCCGTGAAATATAGCGATCAATTGATCTTGTTGGTTATGAATCTCTACGTCGTAGTTTCCTGTGCGCCCACCACGACTTTTCTCACGACAACTTGCGGTAAGCACATCACCTTGATAAGCAGGTGCGACGTAATCAATAGAACAGCCAAGCGCAACAGTCGGTTGGTTGTAGGTATTACAGGCAAACGCAAAAGCCGAATCGGCCAAGGTAAACATATAGCCGCCGTGGCAAGTTTTATGCCCTTGCAACATAAAGTCTTGCACTGCCATGCGAACTTGCGACTGACCCGGCGCAGAAAATAGCAACTCAATACCTAAATGCTGAGTGGCGACATCTCGCTCATACAAAGCTTGCGCGCAACGCTCAGCAAGCTGCACTTTCATCTGTTCTTCATTAAAGTTATTGGACATGAAAGCTTCCTTCTAACATAGCGATACGACGAATTAACAAAGAAGGACGGTAACGGTCCTCACCATATGACAGCTGCAAGTTACGCAACACCGTTTCCACATCAGCAACACCAATAGATTCTGCCCACGCCAGTGGACCTTTCGGATAATTCACGCCAAAACACATGGCAGTATCGACACCTTCTGCCGTTGCGACGCCCTGCAAAACCGCATCAGCAGCCTCGTTCGCCAACATAGCGACCGTTCGCATCACGACCAAAGCTGGCGAATCCACTACTTCACTTACCTTAATGCCAAGCTGATCAAGACACTGAACAACGTCATTAAAGGCTTCCTCGGATGTCGATGCCGAACGACTCAAGGCAATATGTGTTGCACTCTGATAATCCAGTGCCAAGTCCACCAAAACAAGATCGCTTAACTGCTCATCTTTGGCTCGTTCACACGCCATACGTCCGTCGGTTAACGCCAGCAAGGCACTACCAATTTTTAGATAGCCTTTCGCCAACCCAGAAGCTTTAGTCACTTGAATACCAGCCTGAGACAAACGCTCAACCAATCCAGTAAGATGGCCAATCTCTTCTGACACTTCACACTGAATATTGCTCGCATTAGTCGAAGACGAGACAGAGACGATTTGAGCCTCAGGCTTTTCGGCACCCTCTTGATAAGAATAAAAACCTTGACCAGTTTTCCTCCCTAAAAAGCCAGCATCTACTAAGTCTTTTTGAATCAAAGAAGGCTGAAAACGAAAATCGCCATAATAAGCATCGAACACAGAACAGGTGACGGCATAATTCACATCATGACCTATCATATCGGTTAGTTCGAAAGCGCCCATTCGAAAACCACCCGCGCCTTTTAACAAAGTATCCAGAGTCGCACAGTCGGCCACTTGCTCTTGTCGTAAACGAAAGCTTTCAGCGTAAAAAGGACGTGCCACTCGATTGACAATAAAACCCGGAGTAGAAGCGGCATAAACAGGCTTTTTCCCCCAATTCAAAGCGGTTTCATAAACACAGGCCGCGACATCAGAATCCGTTGCCAAACCAGACACAACTTCCACCAGCTTCATAATTGGAGCCGGATTAAAGAAATGCATGCCAACCATACGTGCTGGATATTTCATTCCAGCCGCTAAACGAGTAACAGAAATAGAAGAGGTATTACTGGCTAAAATACAGTTTGCGGTGCAAACCGATTCTAACGTATCAAAAATGGCTTTCTTGACGTCGATGTTTTCAACGATGGCTTCCACTACCAACCCAGCATCAGACAAATCATCCAGCGAGTTTGCCACTGACAAGCGAGCTAATATTTGTTGCACTTGCTCAGAAGTAAACTTGTTGCGCTCTACCAATTTAGCCATCTGCTTCGCCATTGAATCGATAGCAGTTTGAGCAACACCTTCTCGATTATCATAAAGCTTAACTTGATGACCCGCTTGGGCAGCTACCTGAGCAATCCCAGCTCCCATTGCGCCAGCACCAATCACCCCAATCACCGTACTTTGATTTAAAGCAGACATAATTATTCCCCTTTAAATTCTGGAGTACGTTTTTCCATAAATGCTTTTACGCCTTCACGGTAATCCTGCGTCTGACCCGCCATTCGCTGTAAATCACGCTCAACATCTAGTTGAGTATTAAAATCGTGATCAAAACTTTGATTGAGTGCACGCTTAACAAAAGACAAACCTTTGGTTGGTTGAGTTGCCAGACGACGCGCCAACGACATTGCCTCTTCGCGCAAATTTTCATCGTCTACGACTTTATAAATCATCCCCCACTCCAGCGCTTTTTCCGCCATAAGTGGCTCTCCTAACAGCGCCAACTCTTTGGCTCTTGCTATACCGATCAAGCGCGGTAAAAACCAGGTTCCACCTGAGTCAGGTATTAAACCGATCTTACAAAAAGCCTGAATAAATTTGGCAGAACGCGCCGCAATAACCAGGTCGCACGCCAAAGGAATATTCGCCCCAGCACCTGCCGCCACACCATTAACAGCACATATCACTGGCATTGGAAAAGCCTGTAACTGTTTAATCAGTGGATTGTAAAAACGTTCTATTGAAATACCCAGATCAGGTGACGCGGCATTAGGATCAACATTACGATCAGACAAATCTTGCCCAGCACAGAAACCTCGCCCCTCAGCCGTTAAAACCAGCGCCCTAACCTGTTTATCTTTTAGAGCGGACTTTAGTGCTTGCTGCACTTCAAGGTGCATGGCTTCATTAAAGCTATTAAGCGCCTTGGGGCGATTTAAGCTCAGTAATGCCACACCAGAATCAACCGAATATAGAATGTGTTCGAAGCTCATTTACTATTGCCTCTCTAAAAATTGAAAAATAACGCCAGAAAATTAGCGACCAGAAAAGTTGGGCTGACGCTTTTCTTTAAACGCCATAATCCCTTCTTTTCTATCTTCGGTACCTGCCAGCACAGTAAAAGCATGGCGTTCAAAACGCAGGCCTGTTGCTAAGTCAGTATCCATGCCTTTTAGAATGGATTCTTTTGCTAAGCGCACAGCAAGGCTACCTTTACTCGCAATGACTTTCGCCAAAGCCAAAGCTCTAGTAACCGTAAGTTCAGGTTGGGTTATTTCACTAATGAGACCAGCATCTTTTGCCTGCTGGGCATTGATAGGTTGACCAGTGAGCACCATTTGCATGGTGAGAGATTTACCAATAGCGCGTAACAGACGTTGGGTTCCGCCTGCTCCAGGCATGATACCTAAATTGATTTCAGGTTGACCAAATTGCGCATCACGGCCGGCAATCAGAATATCCGCATGCATGGCCAACTCACAGCCGCCACCCAAACAGTAACCATTAATGGCAGCAATAACAGGTTTAGAGAAACGTGTTATACGCTGCCAATATTGCTGACGTGGATCATTCAGCATACCAACGAGATCACGTTCTGCCATCTCATTAATATCGGCTCCAGCAGCAAACGCTTTCGAGCTTCCAGTAAGAACCAAAACCCGAATATCATCCGATGCCTCAGCGACATCCATAACATCGGATAACTCTGCCAATAGCTCTGTCGTTAATGCATTCAATGCTTCTGGACGGTTCAACTGTACCAACTGAACCCCACTTTCTGCCTGATGCACCACCAATGATTGGTAATTTTTATTTTTCATTTGATTCAAACACTCGATCTTATTGTTATTAATTCGCTCAGCCAAACACACTCTAGCGAGCTCAATCGCGTTTCACTTAATATAAAGATGAACCATAATTAGATACAAAACAATAATAAATTTAACTTTTTACGTATCCCTTTAGTTAGATAAACAAATAAAACCAACTTATAAACGACAAATGTATTTAAAAATCAAACACTTAAAATTAAAAATTATGATTTAAAATTCATTAAAGCAAAAATAAATCTTGATAATTTTCGAATTTAACGTAAAAAAACGAAAGAATTTAAAACATATCGACACAAAATAATCTAAAATTAAAGAAATAAAGAACCAAATAAAAAAGGAAAAAACATGCCTTACTACAAAATAGATGGTGTCACTCCTGTCGTACACCCTAGTGCATATGTACACCCAACCGCGACGCTGATTGGCGACGTAATCATTGGAGAAGGCTGTTATGTTGGTCCAGGAGCCTGTTTAAGAGGGGATTTTGGGCGCATTACTATGGAAGAAGAGTCAAACATCCAAGACAACTGTGTTGTTCATGGCTTTTCTGATAGCCATACCATCATTCGTAAACATGGGCACATTGGCCATGGCGCCGTTTTACATGGCTGTATCGTTGGAAAAGATGCTCTGATCGGCATGAACAGTGTTGTCATGGATTACGCTGAAATCGGCGAAGGTTCAATCATTGCTGCATCTTCATTTATAAAGAATCGCTTTACTTGTCCACCTAGATCTCTGGTGATGGGCTCGCCAGGAAAAATCGTTCGATCCGTCACAGATGACGAATTAAAATGGAAGCAAACAGGCACACAAGAATACATAGAACTCTCCAAAAGATGCCTAACATCGATGGTTGAATGTATTCCACTCAATGCCATAGAAGAAGATAGACCAACACTGCAAAGTCGGTCACATCAGCCAAAAGGCTAGTACATTCCCATGTTGCAATGCACTTAGTCTACCCTTTTAAGACTATTCCACTTTACTAAGCCGGACAGGTTTAAGAGAATGACCTCTGGCTTAACTCACTGGATCACCAGTCACCGATGAACAGAATTAATACTTTAGATACTTTAATCACTCGTTTTCAACAGCAAAAGCCCATTCGAGCATCGTCTCTCGTCATCACTTTATACGGTGATACGATTGAACCTCATGGCGGAACCGTTTGGCTAGGCAGTTTAATCAAGCTACTTGAACCAATCGGAATCAACGAGCGATTAATGAGAACCACCATCTTTCGTTTGACTCAGGATGGCTGGCTGACCAGTGACAAGGTGGGAAGAAAAAGTTACTACAGCTTAACAGGTTCTGGTCGACGTAAGTTTGAACAAGCTTTCCGACGCGTGTACAGCGCCAACCAAACCGTATGGGATGGTTCTTGGTGTTTAATCATGACACAACAATTGTCTGCCGAGGAAAGAAAGCAGCTACTAGACGATCTCAACTGGCAAGGTTTTGGCGTACTAACTGGTCAGCTTATTGGTAGTCCAAACACCAATCTAAGTGACGTAAATACCGTCTTAGCCTCATCTGGTTTACAAAGCAAAGTTATTGTATTTAAAACACATCAACAAGAAGAACTGGCAGGAAGACAAATTCGAATGCTAGTAAGAGACTGCTGGGAACTCGATAAACTTGGCGCTCACTACCAAGAATTCATCAACCTGTTTCGCCCTGTATGGCAAGAACTGGATGAAAAAGACAATCTTGATCCTGAATCCTGCTTCCTTACTCGTACTCTGTTAATCCATGAATACAGAAAGCTTTTATTACGAGATCCGCAGCTACCAGAAGAACTTCTCCCCGGAGACTGGGAAGGCAGAGCCGCAAGACAGCTATGTCGAAACATTTACCACAAAGTCACCCCAACCGCAGAACAATGGTTAGGGAAAAACCTAGAATCTGCCGATGGGCCACTTCCTGAAGCTTCACAAGCTTTTTATAAAAGATTTGGCGGACTGAACTAAGCAACAAGCTTTATATAGTGGTCAAACAACACTGACCGCTATATAAAGTTAATTCAGCTACCCCTTCTTTCTTATTACGAGGTCATAAGCACACTCAATTAGATGAGCTAAACCCACTTTTCACTAACGCTTTTTATGCCAATATGTTTTGTACCAATTATCTTCTTCTATTAACCGATCGTGGGAACCACTCTGTATGATACGCCCGCCCTCCATGACAATCACTCGGTCAGCTTGACCGGCTAAATCAAGATCATGAGTGACAATTATTCTAGTGGTGTCTTTGCATTGTGTGAACAATGTATTACTTATCACTCCTCTATAATACACATCTAAAGAAGAGCTAGGTTCATCAAGAATAAAAATAGAAGGGCTACGAGCTAAGGCACGTGCAAATGCTACACGCTGCTTTTCTCCTCCTGACAGGTCAGCACAAGTTTTGTCGATATTCGCCGCCAATAAATCAAGAGTGATACCACTTAAATCGAGAATTTTATTACGTTCTGCCGAGGTTGTCTCAGTAGTAAAAATATTATCCAGCAACGATCGATTGAACAAATGGGGTTCCTGAGGAACATATCCAATTTTTTTACGTAGTGTTCGACTAGAGTTCTTTGTAACTAATGTATCGTCAATTTTTACTGAGCCACTTTCTGGCTCCACAAGCCCTATAATTGACTTTATTAATGATGTTTTCCCCGCACCAGAATTACCAACAAGAGCAATACACTCTCCTGGTAGAATATTTAAATTTATATCCTTCAGATAGCTTTTTCCATCACTGGATTTTAACTTAAAATTAGTTATTGATATGGAACTGGGCTTAAGAGGAAAAGACGAAGGTAAACATTCAGGAAATTCACTATCAATAAGAGATAACCTATTTTCTTCTAATGCAACGGACGCGCGCTTAATACCACTAATAACCATACCAAAATAGCTTACAGGTAATAAAAACTGGAGGACATAAGCATTTATTTGCACTAGTCCACCTAAAGTTAATACTCCACTTTTTACATCAAAAATGGATTTCAAAGTAATAATTAATAGACCAATTCCAAGAAATAAAATCTGTGTACTACTTACCAACTGTGTATATGCCATAGACTTAACAGCACTTCGTTTAGAATTGACTAGTGATTTTGAAATATTATCAATTTCATGTAACTCTGTTGCGTGAGCTATAGTCAATTCTTTGTTATTCAAGGCATCAATTATAGTCGAACTTGTATGCTGCATTGCAAGGTTAGCACTACGTTGTTTGTCCCCAATATGAGTATGAGTGAATACAGATATAGATAAGAAAGTAATAACGCATAAAATGAGAAGTGCTGGATAAATAAGCGGAGCAAAAAGAGCAAGTGCACTTACTGATAATACTAGCCTTATAATTAGGGGAATTACTTGCCATGTAAGACCATCGATAAATATTGGCAATGCGTATAATAGTTGTGCCATTTTTGCAGAGAATTCTCCAGCAGGCATATGGCGAGAACGAGAATCAAATTTAAATATTGAATTCTTACAAAGCCGTCTCAAAGCCTCAATTTTTGCCTCTTCTATCACTTCTGTTGTTATGTATGCTCTGACCCTCAGTAGCAGTTCAGAGCATAGCCATATAGCTCCATAACCAATTCCTAGCCAATATACTACACCAGACGTATCAGCAGACGAATCGAGAGCATCAATCAGTTTTTTCAAAAGGATGGGAGCAGAAACAGAAAATAAAACGACAATAAGATCTAAAGCACAAGCATAGAAAAATTTCAACTTTGCCGATTTTTTTGAGTTAAAAAGAAGGTCTACGCATATTTTAAAAGACGTAAATATTTGACTGGTGCTTAACATCTAGCACCTCCAATAGAGACTATTGTTGAAACTTCATCATTGAGTGAAGCCCTGTCCATAACAACCCCTGACGCCCCTTCAATCCATGCATGTGAAATAAAAGGATAGGTTTGTACTCCAATCTTGAATTCACATTTAATACTTTCTTCAAAAGCTATTTTTGCTACTGCATATGAAAATTCTAAACATTGTACATCTTTCAATACGAACTTCATCGCGAGACAGGTATTTTCGGCTATTAAATGAAGCTTTTTTTCATTAATTTTTTTAGCGCGCCATTGCTTTGTTCTGAGAGTATTCAAAAGCCCATGAATATTATTCGCTCTTTTTTCCCTATAGGCGCTATTTAGGTAATTTAATGCTTTATACCAATATAGGGGTCTAAAGCTCTTAAATTTAATATCTTGACCCATTATAGCCCATCTTGGATCTGCTATCCCATTTGTAACCTTACAATCGATTCCTAGAGCATCAGAAGGAGCGTTACATTTTATGAGCGTACCGTTTAACAATAATTGCTCGATAACTAGCTTTGCCCCCTCATCAAGCTCAGCAATATTTTTCCCCCATAGAGATCTAATATAATTACTTTGATCATCATCAAAAAAGGTAAAAACATCAGTTTTTTCATTCAAAGTAATTATATTTCCATTGTATTCCGTTGTATTAACAAAAGGAGGCCAACCTACATAATTAATTTTCATATTTTCATTAGTCATTAAGCTTCAACCTCCACTGACAAGCGAATAAATTAACAGTATATAAATTAATTATATAACCAGGACAGGTTTTTACACCAGAAGACACCGCAGTGAGAGTCTCTCTGATACGATTAGGGTTAACATACTTTCCAAACTCGCCTTCAAGAATAATCTCCTCAATTCTATTTTTATTACTCTTAATACTACGCTGGGTTAAACCTGTAAAGTTCCCCTTTCTAGTATTCCAGAATTCTTCAGATTTATATTTTTTTGATGCTTGATAGCGAAGTTCATATCGATTGATTCTATTAAATAATAGTTTCTCAGATTCTATTGATAAAGCCGAATTAATTGATTCATATTGAAGAAATGGTGAGTGGTAAGCCCCCGGGAAAACAGCTAAAGGTGAAGAAATGATCTCGTGTCTATTAACAAGAGCATCAATATGACGCTCTTGTTTACTGATATCATCACTATATAACAAGTAAGGAAAACTAAGATCTACAGGGATAGAGCGTGCATCAAAAAAACCTTCTTCTATTGAGTTATTAGAAAAGTGCACCCCTGGATTTTCACACATTTTCTTTACATTTTCGTATTTTAATAATGAATTTCTAATTGTAGTTATAAGCGATTTTCTAAAATATGACGAGCTTTTTAGCAACCATTTTAGTGACGAAATAGGCATGCCAGAATGAAGTAGTTCTAGGTGAAGCCAGCTTTGGGGAAGAGATCGAAACAAGGAGTCTCCGCCAGAACCATTCAGTACAAGTGTATTTTTTGACAGGATTTTTTTTGCAACAATATCAATATAACCTTGGTTGACAAGTCCAGAATGTGGGAAGTTTGAATAACAAAAAGGATTAACTTCAGTACAGAATGGCGGAGTATCTTGTTGATCGATAACTGTCAGTCCAACTTTATTATACTCTGCCAGCCTTCGAACTCGCGCTAAGTCATCCGCCTCACCACTATCCGAGTCAGTTGCATGGATTAATTCAATTTCACCACAATACCCGCTACTTTTTACTGACTGAAGAAGGATACTTGACTCCAAACCACCACTATATTCGATAGCGACCTTAGAAAAATTTTGTAGTTTTTTTGAAATAAAATCATCCAAGGTATCTATGAAATTAGAATTATTTTCAGTAAAATAATTTTCAATCTCAAAAATTTTGTTTCTAACGTCTATTTTTGTGCCAGGAGGTAAAAAATTAATACCTTTAAATGCTGAATCAAAAGAAGGGAGAGAACCGCCTAAAATATATTTTATAATATAGTCATCATTAAAAATGGCGTATCTACTCAGTAAAGAATCTAGATTTGAGCTTAGAACATAATTCAAATTTTTTTCTATTTTTAAAAAAATTTGACAATCACAATGATGATTTACATGTATTATTTTTTTAGCTGAAATCTTTAATATCAATACTTTTCTTTTATCTGATCTTACCTCTATATCTCCATTTGGATAAAGTTCCAGCTTTAGATCTGGAATGCTATTATTGTGTATAACATCAAATTTACAATCCCCTTCGCTATTTATCTCTAAACGAAAATGCATAGTATGCTTCCTTGCCTACATTAAGTAAAAGCAGCCACATAATGTGGCTGCGCTACATTATCTAACCAAAAATATCGTATGTAGCCCAAAGTGGTGGTTCATGTTGCTGACCACCAGCTGGACCTTGGATATTTACGGATGCACAAACAGTTATGACTGTATTAAATATATTCATACTATACTTTCCTTGTGTAGTTCAATTAATTGCGAATGATTGTCATAATCATTCGCAATTAATTGAACTACACATCTTTTTTTTTGTCAATAGAAATTTTGCAAAAAATTAGTTTATGCCGGTAAGCCAGAAAATAAGCATGATGTTGTTTTGTTATTGAACATCTCTCTTAATATAGCAATATTACCACCTAAAATGGTGTTCGGCTCAAATAGACCAATACACGCAAATTTAAAAGACAATGGACTTTAAGGTGGTTGAAAGAGATTAAAACATGTGGAATGCCGGACGCTTACAGTTATTCTGTCACCTGAAGAACAAAAAAATAGAGGTCGGTAGGCAAGTGACTTAACGCGGTTATTGTGTCAATGAAGTGGTTAAACGCCTCAATACGATAACCCATACTTACAAGGACTCGTTTTTTGCGTCTTTCCATAAAGCGCCAAGGAAGCCAGTCATGACAACGCGATTACAGAGAAGGAATGAGATCTTGGATTTTAGGGACAATGGTATGGACTCCTCCCCAATTCAGCGGAATTCCGATAAATT
>TARA_R110002033_G_scaffold10857_19_pt1 | contig 52288 bp, 49 predicted proteins | sample TARA_R110002033 | Tara Oceans TARA_R110002033 (sample SAMEA4397051) | marine metagenome | biome: Polar Biome; feature: [SRF] surface water layer (ENVO:00010504); material: water (ENVO:00002006), including particulate matter (ENVO:01000060) such as... | depth 5 m
AACTTGCTGTTGGTTGCCTTAAGGTTATTTAAATCAGCTAAGTCAGTTTTTAACTTGTCGTTACTAGCTTTAAGATTAGATATTTCGGCTGAATTATCTACAAATTCTACAGAATCTTTACCAAAAAGTCTACCTATTAGGTAGCCTAATATACCGCAGATAATACCAACTAAAGCTGGAATTAGCCAGCACCAAATATTCATATTTTCAAAATTCATGATTTTACTTATTTATAGGATTAGTGTATGTCTTAATTTAATGTAATTACTGTTCGTCTATTTTTTACTCTGCCTTCTTCAGTTGCATTAGTAGCAATTGGTTGTGATTGTCCTTTAGAAGAAACTATAATTTTATCGGCAGCGATACCGTTTTTCATTAGATAGCTTTTAGCAAATTCAGCTCTTTCTTTACCTAATCTCATATTTGTACTTGCTTGGCCAGTTGCATCTGTATGCCCAACTACATTTGTAGTGGCTCCAGCAACTTTATCTAAATACCTAGAAATATCCGCAACCTTTTGTCTTTGGGTAGCGTCTAAACTAATTGATGCTTCTGCCGAGTTAAAATATAGAATTAAAGGATCTGCATTTATTTTTTCATACAATGCCTTAAGATCATCTTCTGCGGTTGCAGATTTTTCTACAATGCCAAAGGTAGCAGCGCCCCAATATGTGCCATCTTTTGGAATCATCTCATCCATAAGTTTACCCATTGTATTAATTTGAGCGGTAGAAATACCTTTAGATGCCAAATCATTTTTAATAGAATTTGCTCTTGCAAGTCCTAGGTTGGGGAATGCAGTATTATTTTCTTCCTCACTGGTATAGTAACCCGTTATGTTTATAACGTTACTGTCATTGATTTCTAAATGATTCTGTAATCCAGAAATACCTTGTGTTAATTCAGCTCCTAAAGGCATAAGAATATTATGGGAAGAAACGTTAAAATTATAATTGTCATTGGTATTATAGGCGAACCCATTACCATCAATTGCAAATGGATATGATGTTGCCGAGGGCTCTTTTATGATTACCTTTTCTGTAGTTGGCTCTGTCACAGTGGCTACTGCACCACATTCGCTGCAATAGGTTATGTAAAGGAATGTACCAACTACAATGGCAATCAACATGTATAATAAATACCTTGTTGTTTTCGTCATTGTAATTTATGTTTAGTGTTTAGTCCACAATTTATTAAAAAAATCTTAAAAATGTTAAAAGATTGTAACCTAATTACCTTAGAATCAATCATTATCTAAATTTCAGATATGTTAAATATATTACCAACTATACGATCTACGTGTTAGATGGTAAAAAAAGTGTATGGAACAACAACTATTATTTGCATTTTTGCGTAGATACTTAAACGGTATATTTCTCCCCACAAGGTTTGGGCATTGAGTATACAGTGTAAAGTTTTGAGTTAGTTGGTTAAAAAATCCTGTCTTCTTTTAGTAGACAGGATTTTTTTATGTTTAAGATTTATCTAATCTATGATCCAACTATACAATATTTGTGTAAAGCCGTACAGAATTTATTGAAATCAATAGAGGAATTTACTAGTTTAATACAGAGGTATTTACACTTGTAAAAATGAAGAAAAAAATAAAAAATACTATAAATTTTCTTTGCATGTTTATTGTACTTGGTGCTCAAACTTTACTACATGGTAGTTGGTCTAATGAACCAGCTGGCAGAAAAGCAACCTAGTAAGCAGCATGCAAAGAAAATTAAAAAATTATCTATAAATCAAATTTTATACCCTGTGCTAATGGTAGCTCAGTGGTGTAATTTATGGTGTTCGTTTGTCTTCGCATATAAACTTTCCAAGCATCAGATCCGCTTTCACGACCACCACCTGTTTCTTTTTCACCACCAAAGGCACCGCCAATTTCAGCTCCAGAAGTACCAATGTTAACATTTGCAATTCCACAATCACTACCCCATGCAGATAGGAAATGCTCTGCCTCACGAAGATTGTTTGTCATAATTGCCGAAGAAAGACCTTGAACCACTCCGTTTTGAATTGCTATGGCATTTTCAACATCACCAGAATATTTTAAAAGATAAAGAACAGGGGCAAAAGTCTCATGCTGTACAATTTCAAAGTCGTTTTTAGCCTCAGCTATAGCAGGCTTTACATAGCAACCACTTTCATAGCCTTCACCTTCTAACACTCCGCCTTCAACAATTAATTTACCACCTTCTTTGACAACTCTTTCTAAGGCCTTGTTGTATTGTGCTACAGCATCAGTATCTATTAATGGACCTACATGATTATTTTCATCTAATGGGTTACCGATTCTTAATTGTTGGTATGCTGCAACCACTGCTTCTTTTACTTTATCGTACATAGAATCATGAATGATTAATCTTCTAGTAGATGTGCAACGTTGACCGGCGGTACCTACGGCACCGAAAACGGCACCAATAACTGTCATTTTTAAATCAGCATCAGGAGTAACTATAATAGCATTATTACCACCAAGTTCTAATAAAGATTTACCTAATCGAGCAGCAACTGCTTGGGCAACAATTTTACCCATTCTAATAGATCCAGTAGCGGATACTAACGGAATTCTATTGTCTTGAGTCATTAACTCACCTACTTTATAATCACCGTTTATCAAACAAGAAATGCCTTCAGGAAGATTATTTGCTTTAAGAACTTCAGCAGCAATATTTTGACATGCTATTCCACATAAAGGTGTTTTTTCTGATGGCTTCCAAACGCAAACATCACCACAGATCCAAGCTAATGCAGTATTCCATGCCCACACGGCTACAGGAAAATTAAAAGCAGAAATAATACCAACCACACCCAAAGAGTGATATTGCTCGTACATTCTATGCCCAGGTCTTTCTGAATGCATAGTTAACCCGTGTAATTGACGAGAGAGACCCACTGCAAAATCACAGATATCTATCATTTCTTGAACTTCACCTAAACCTTCTTGGTAGCTTTTACCCATTTCGTAAGAAACAAGTTTACCTAACGGCTCTTTAAGTTCTCTTAATTTGTCACCAAATTGTCTAACAATTTCTCCACGTAAAGGAGCAGGTTTTGTTCTCCATTCTTTGAATGTAGTTGTAGCAGTAGACATTACCTTTTCATAATCTGCTTTTGTAGTTGACTTCACTTTTGCAATCAAAGAACCATCTACTGGAGAATATGAAGAAATAATATCTCCGGATGAAAAATTATTGGATCCCGTTGAAGTTCCCTCATTGACATCTTTAATTCCTAATGCTTTAAGAGCGTCGTGTATTCCGAAATCTGCTGCTATTTTTGACATTTTATAACTTTTTACGTGATTTATGTTAGATATATTACAAAAATACAAAGAATTTTATCCACAAGTAGAACTAATTGAAACTATGAAAATTTTATGATAGACCATAAAACAATTCCGATCAAAGCAGGTATGCTTTGGATAATGAATATTTTTTTACTTACAGAAATAGCACCGTAAATACCTGCAACGGTAACACAGCCTAAAAAGAAAAGTGCAACGTTTGTTGACCATTCTGTACTATCTATTAAAAATGACCAAATTAAACCAGCTGCTAAGAAACCATTGTAGAGACCTTGGTTGGCTGCCATTTGTATGGTAGGTTCAAATAAATCTTTAGGAAAATTTTTAAATACTTTTTTGCCGGTAGTGGTCCATGAGAACATTTCTATCCAAAGAATGTATATATGTATGAGCGCAACAAGTGCGGTAATAATTTTGGCTACAATTATCATTCTTCTTTAGCTATAAAACGTTCGTCTACAGGCATAACAGTGCCGCAATTATCGCAAGTTCTTAATTCTTTTGAACTGTAAAAATGCTTAAAATGTGAAAGGAAATCTTTTTCAATATCATGAAGCGTAAAATAAGCTTCATATAGTTTGTGGTTGCAATTATCGCAGAACCATAATAAGCCGTCATCAACATTCATGTTTGCACGTTTACGCTCTATGACTAAACCAATAGAACCTTCTTTACGCACAGGGGAATGGGGCACTTTGGCAGGATGTAAATACATATCACCAGGTCCTAGTTGCATGGTTCTTTTTTTACCATCTTCTTGAATGTGTACTTCTATTTCGCCTTCAAGTTGATAGAAAAGCTCTTCTGTTTCATTATAATGGTAGTCTTTTCTAGCGTTAGGTCCGGCAACGATCATAACAATATAGTCTCCGGCATCTTTATATAGGTTTTTATTTCCTACCGGTGGCTTAAGAAGCCCTCGGTTTTCCTCTATCCATTTAGTTAGATTAAATGGTGCTTGTATACTCATTTTTATGAATTTAAGTGAAAGTTAAATAAACCGTTATTTCTTACCTAAAAGTTAAGCATAAAAAAAGCCTTTGAATTACAAAGGCTATTATAAAATTAGTTTCTTTTAAGCTTATCTAAAAAATACTTGTGTAAAATAAAAATCACCATGGCTATTCTGTATAATGCTAATTGCAGAATAATCGTAATCGCCTTCTATATTTTCTCTATGCCCAGAACTTTTTTTCCAAGCATCGAAAACCTCTTCTATAGTATCGTAATTTCTTGCTACATTTTCAGCAATAAAGATAGCATCTGTCCTTTTTGCAATATTCTCCGCACGTTTGGTAAAATTATCATGACTGGTATTTCCTTTAGAAATCATATAGGCTGTATGAAGATTTGCATAATAATAGGTGGTACTTTCAAATACCAATGCATTTAAACCTAAATTAACTCTATGATCATTTATCATTTCAAAAAGCTCATCTTCTAAAGTACTGTGAGATTCAGAAGAAGCTAAAGTAAAATTTGTTAAAGGTTCCTCTGCATTGTCATATCCTGCAAAGTTTTCATATTTAGAACAAGATGATAATAGCGAAATGATTAATACTAAGTAAGTTAATGTGTACTTCATAAGTGGGAAACTTTTTTTATTGAGTTTCAAAAATAGGCTCAACGTAAATGGTAAGAAGAAAAACATCTATAGAGAGGGCAAAAAACTCGTTAAGCTACGTCCTTTGATAAAAACGGTCCTCATCGATAAAATACAAGTAAAATTACAACGTCAAAAAGTGTATTTAATATGATTTTTCCCACTTTGTCCGACTAAAGAACCATGTCAACCCATATGGGTTAAACTGCAGTTAAAAATTATCTGTTTTTAGGTAATAATAGCTAGTTGATTATTGCTTGTAAAATAGTTGGGTAAAATAATAATTACCCAAATCGTCTTTCTTTACACTAATACCGGTGTGAGTAAAATCTCCTTCCATGGTTTTTTTATGACTGCTACTTGTATACCAACCTTCAAAAGCTTCAATGGCAGTTTGATAATCTTTGGCAACGTTCTCTGCTACCATTTCAACAGCTATCTCAGTATTAATATTAGATGCTCTTGAGCTAAAATTATCATGACTAATGCTACCCTTAGATATCATGTAATCAGTATGAAGGTTCGCGTATTTGTATGCCACATCGCTAAATTCCAAAGTATTGGTATTTAAGCTTAATCGATGCTCATTGACAATTTCTAGAAGGTCCTGTTCTATAGTTAATACATTTTCAGCTTCAAGTACCGGCGTATCATCAACAGAGTCGCTAGTGCAAGAACCAAGAAAAAGTAATAAAAAGACAGGGACCGCATAAAGCAATCTCATTTTCATATAAGTGTCTTTTAATTATGTAGCCTCTCGGCGTAGCGTAGTAGGTAAGAAAAACGAGAATGTTCTAAGTTCTCTAAATCGATTTGGGTTATCGATATAGTAATATTATTGAAAAATTAAATGCAGGATGATAACAAAAATGCTTATTCGATAAAGTGTATAAAAAGTAAGATTAGCGTTCAGTGTAGTTATATGGTAACAGGTTCTTCGGTAGACTCTTTTGGCAATACTTCACTTTTTAATACTGTATCAAAAATTAGTGCTCCAATATCCTTAATTGGTTGGTAGAGAACAGACTCCTGTTTAGTTTCCTCTTTTATTAGACCAAATGTGTTATCCATTCGGTCAAAAAATATGAAAGCGGCACCTAAAAGAATAGCAACCTTTAAAACCCCAAAAATTCCACCTGCAATTTTATTTAAAGAGCCAAGCATGACAAAGTTGGCAACTTTGGTCAATATTTTACCTGCAAGATTAACGATGATAATTATGAGAATTAATGTAATAATAAAAGCTATAATACTCATATTTCTTTCATCCCAGTCTAACTGTTCCGATAGGTAATTACCTGTGATGTATGAAAAATGGATTGCCCCAAAAATGCCGGCAACTAATGCCACAATAGAAGCTATTTCCATAAAAAGACCATTTTTATATCCCTTCCATAGCCCCCAAATTAAGGGTAATCCAAGTAAAATATCCAAAAGTCCCATTAGTAAAGTGTTTTAACAAATATAGAACTTTGATTTGTACCTTTGCAAGGTCTGTACCTTACTACAGGCTCAACAAATTTATATGGCTAGGGATATACAATTAAAAGAACGATGGGATTATTTGGTGGAAAAGCTTTCTGGAAAGTTTTCTGATGGTGATCCTTTGGAGTTAGATGCTATAATTTATTTAGTCGGAGTGCAAGAATTAGGGCAATACCATAGAAAGTATAAAAAGGATGATAAATTAGATTTAATGCATATTGCCATCTGTCGTCTTTTAGAACCTTATGGTTTTTATGAGTTTAGTTTTTTTGATGAAGAAGGTTGGCCGCATTATAACGTGGTTGAAGAATTGCCAACATTAAAAGCGGGGGAGCAAACTGTTTTAATGAAAGAGGCTATTGTTTCTTATTTTGTAGAAAAAGAGTTTATAGATTAGATTAAGCTTAAAAATTTATCCTTTTTTTATGTAGTACGTGTGTTGACTTGATAAATCTTCTTCAGGTTATTTTTTCATTTTATAGAAATTCTTAATACCTCTATAGTTCATATTTGAATTAGGTATTAAATCTGCTATATTTAAAGAAATAACTTAAAAACACATGGCAAGGCAATTTATAGTATCATTAGATCAAGGTACAACGAGCTCTAGAGCTTTATTGGTTGACCATGATGGAACTATTCAAGGAATGGTTCAAAAAGAATTTAAGCAGATATTTCCTAAATCTGGTTGGGTAGAACACGATCCAAAAGAAATATTATCCTCACAGTTAGAAGTTTTAAAAGAGCTTCTGGAAAAGGAAAAAGTGAAACCTACAGAAATAGTAGGTATTGGTATTACCAACCAGAGAGAAACTACTGTTGTCTGGGATAAAAACACCGGTGAGCCTGTATATAATGCAATTGTTTGGCAAGATAAACGAACAGCAAACATTTGCGAACACCTTAAAAAAATTGGATTAACAGAGCATGTTAAGAAGACCACGGGTTTAGTCATTGACTCTTATTTTTCTGGAACCAAGGTAAAATGGATACTTGATAATGTAGCTGGCGCAAAAAAGAAAGCCCAAGCCGGTGATTTATTGATGGGCACTATAGATACTTGGTTGGTTTGGAATATGACGAAAGATCAAAAGCATTGTACCGATTATACCAATGCGTCAAGAACCATGATTTATGATATTGTAAATCTAAAATGGGACGATAAAATGTTAAAGGTTCTTGAGATACCAAAATCTATGTTGCCAGAAGTAAAGCCATCTTCGGCTCATTTTGGCGATTACGAAATTGATGGTATAAAGATTCCTATTGCAGGTATTGCCGGGGATCAACAAGCGGCTCTTTTTGGTCAAGCTTGTTTTAAGAAGGGCACTGCAAAAAACACATACGGCACAGGTTGTTTTATGTTGATGAATACCGGAGAAAAACCACAGTTTTCTAAAAACGGACTTTTAACTACGATTGCCTACGGTTTAGATGGTAAGGTTAATTATGCTTTAGAAGGCAGTATTTTCATTGCAGGGGCGGCTATACAATGGTTAAGAGATGGTTTAGAGCTTATAGAAGATGCAAATGAAACGGAGGAACTGGCTAACTCTATTGAAGGTGAAAATCCTGTTTATGTAGTTCCTGCATTTGCAGGCTTAGGAGCACCCTACTGGGATATGTATGCAAGAGGTGCCGTTTTCGGGTTAACTAGGGATACAGGCAAAGCACATTTAGCAAAGGCAACTTTAGAAGCGTTGGCATATCAGACCAAAGATATTTTAAAAGCAATGGAAGATGATTCTGGTATTCAACTTAAAAACCTTCGTGTAGATGGTGGTGCATGTGCCAACAATCATTTAATGCAATTTCAAGCCGATATTTTGGATTCAGAAGTTCATAGACCAGAGATAATTGAATCTACAGCCATGGGGGCTGCATTTCTTGCAGGAATACAAGTAGGTTTTTGGAAGCAATCGGATATTGATGAAAGCCGACCAATGGACAGAATCTTTAAACCAACTTTTGATAGGGTAAAAAGAAAGCGTCTGTATAAAAAATGGCAGAAAGCGGTAGAACGCACCAAAGGATGGGAAGACGAAGAATTGTAGACGAATCAATTTTACAATTTTTTAATTCTTTAGAGCATAGAATAGGAGGTAATGGGCTTTAACTTTGCTTTATTTATATAAGTACCTTTTAAATAACTAAATAGATCGCTACTGATGAAATATATAAAATTCACCAATTTGGAACGCCAAAAAACAATAGATAATCTAAAATCTGAAGATTTTGACTTAGTGGTTATTGGTGGTGGAATTACTGGAGGTGGAATAGCATTAGACGCCGCATCTCGGGGATTAAAGGTCGCTTTGCTGGAAAAAGGTGATTTTGCTTCTGGTACTAGTAGTAAGTCAACCAAATTAATTCATGGTGGTCTTCGTTATTTAAAGCAGTTCGATTTTTGGTTGGTAAAAGAAGTAGGTTCTGAACGTGCAATTGTACATAAATTGGCGCCACATTTGGTATTGCCAGAGAAGATGTTATTACCGTTAATTGAAAATGGCTCTTATGGTAAATGGTTAACATCTATTGGTCTTAAAGTTTATGATATTCTGGCTCAGGTATCTGGAGACGATAAACGAAAAATGATAGAAAAGAAGGAGGCTATGAAGTTGGAGCCCTTATTACCTAAGAAAATTTTAAACGGTGCGGGATATTATGCCGAATACAGAACAGATGACGCCCGTTTAACTATTGAAAACATTAAAACAAGTTTGTTATTTGGAGCACAGGCGTTGAATTATGCCAAAGTGAACGCGTTTATATATGAAAATGAGAAAGTTGCCGGAGTAAAAGCAATAGATGAGGTTACAGGTCAAGAATTTACGATTAAATCTAAATATGTGATCAGTGCAGCTGGCCCATGGGTAGATGATTTAAGAAGTTTAAACAATTCTAAAAAAGGGAAACAACTTCATTTAACCAAAGGTGTGCATTTGGTATTCCCTTATGAGAAATTACCGGTTAAACAATCTGTGTATTTTGATATTCCAGACGGTAGAATGATGTTTGCTATACCTAGAGGTAAAATCACCTATGTTGGTACTACAGATACAAACTATAATGATAATAAAGACAAGGTAACAACAAACATAGCCGATGCCATCTATTTAATTTCAGCGGTAAATAACATGTTTCCAGATATTAATTTAGAGTTAGATGATATTGTTTCTTCTTGGGCAGGTTTACGTCCTTTAATACATGAAGAAGGTAAATCTGCTTCAGAATTATCAAGAAAAGATGAGATTTTTGTATCAGATACGGGCCTAATAAGTATTGCTGGTGGTAAGTTGACAGGCTACCGTAAAATGGCAGAAAGAGTGGTAGACCGTATTGCTAAAAAGATGGAGGATGATCATGATATTGAATTAAAAGATTGCTACACCGAGAAGATATTTTTAAGTGGAAATGATAATTTCAAGAAATTTAAACACGTTAAAAAATACATTGATCAGGTGTATAGTGAAATTAAAGAAGAAGGGTTTACCAAACATGATGCTTGGTTTTTAGTAACTAATTATGGTAAACAAACCTCTAAGATCCTTGAAACTTACGCTACATTAGTTGACGAAGATAAATATGTTCGTTTAGCTAAAGCAGAATTAGCATTTGGTATTGATTATGAAATGGTACAGAACCCAATGGACTTCTTTATAAGAAGAACGGGTAGATTATATTTCGATATTGAAAGTATTAGAACCTTAATGGAGCCGCTAATGGCGGACTTCCAAAGTAAGTTTAAGGTAGATGATGCTAAAATTGAAGAATGGAGAAAAACGCTGAACGCAGAATTAAAAGAGCATTCAGATTTTTCTTTAGAAAGACCTTAATCTAGTTTGTCGGTTAAATCGTGGAAAACCTTTTTAGGATTCTTATTTTCATAGAGAACTTTATAAACAGCATCTATAATAGGTGTTTTAACCTTTTTGCTGAAGTTTTCTTTAATGTTATAAGCGCTTTTTGCTGCGTAATATCCTTCAGCGATCATACTCATTTCCATTTGTGCACTTTTTACCGTGTACCCTTTACCTATCATATTGCCGAACATTCTGTTTCGGCTAAAAATGGAGTATCCTGTAACCAATAAATCCCCTAAGTAGGCAGATTTATTAATGTTACGATCCAGATTATGAATACGTTTAGTGTATCGCTTCATTTCACGAATTGCATTGCTCATCAATACACTTTGAAAATTATCTCCATATCCCAGACCATGGGCAATTCCAGCTGCAATAGCATATATATTTTTTAGCATTGCGGCATATTCTGTACCAATGATATCCTTACTAATATTCGTTTTAATGTAATTACTTGATAAGTTTTTCGCTATCAGTTGGGCTTTTTCTTTATCTGCACATGCAATCGTTAAATATGAAAGGCGTTCCATAGCAACTTCTTCTGCATGGCATGGACCGGTAATAACACCAATGTGATCAAATGGTATTTTAAAAACTTCATGAAAATGCTCGCCAACTATTAATCCAGATTCAGGTACGATACCCTTAATAGCGGAAAAAATAATTTTGTCTTTTAGAGAAGATGTTAAATTTTCTAATTCACCTACTAAAAAGGCAGAAGGAATTGCAAAAATCAAAACATCTGCATTGTCGACTGCTTCATTGATATCACTGGTTAAGAGTAATTGCTCAGGTTTAAATTCAACCGAAGTAAGGTAATTTGGATTGTGTTTTTGAGTTTTTATATGTTCAATAGCATCGGTATTTCTCATATACCAACCTACTTGTTTTTGGTTGTTGGTCAACATCTTAACAATAGCCGTAGCCCAACTTCCACCTCCTAAAACCGCAAATTTCGCATCCTTGTTCATGGTGCAAATTTACCAAATATTTAGATGCTCATAATATGATTAGTATCAGTCTTATTTAAATTTTGGCATAGAGATTGTTTCTAGGTAGATAATCTTTTAAATCAAATCATATGAAAACAATAAAACTACTCACAGGATATTTCCTTTTGGCCACTTTAATGGTTTCTTGTTATACAGAGGTAATTATTGAAGATGATTTTATAGAAGAGTCAGCTTTTAATACAGATCAAGTTTTGCAAAGCTATGACATTTGGTATGTAGATATCAATGCAACACGTGGTAATGGTGAGGTTCCTTTTTTACAAAGGGCGTTTACGGTTTCTTTTGATCGCGGCGTATTATATGCTAATAATAACATTGTTGGTATAGGTAAAACAGGTGGTGGCTATGGTATTGATGTAGGTACTTATGGTACCCTAAGAGGTACAGTAGATATAGATCATGATATTGACGGGTCTTGGTTATTAGAAGTTTACGCGGTTAATAATAATACCATTGAGTTGTATGATGCCAGTACAGATACTTCTTATTATTTGAAAGGGTACCAGATTAATAATTTTGATTATAACACGGTATTCTATGATAATATCAACTACTTCATACAAGAGTATGATGCTTGGGAGAAAATCTATACCAGTGAAACAGGTGCATTAAATGATTTTGATAATGAAAATTACCTACAGTTTTTACCACGTTTTTTCAGGTCTTCTTTAGATGCCCCAAATACGAATATTTCTTATTTACAATGGGATTTTGAAGGTGATTACCAAGTGTACAATATACAGGGTGATAATTCATTGAAAACATTGACTTTAGACTATAATTTTATGGGTGATGATTATTTTGAACTATATGTAATAAACGATAGCACTATAGAATTATATCACCCAGATAGTGGAACTACTTACGAATTTAAAGGAAGGGGTTACCAAGAGTATTTGAAGTCTAGTAAAAGTGCAGAGAGTAAAAAGAGAAGTAAATCTTCTAACCCAACAATGAATGTTGAAAGGAAGAAAGCAAAATAGTTTTTAAGTTGATTGTCTTAAGAATGCCCTATTCAATTTGAATAGGGCATTTTTTTTAAGTATCAGATTTAACATCTTCCATAATTATAGCATCAATATCTATTTGGTCTTCTGAATGTAAAACGGAAATATCTCCAGTTGTTTCAAATATGACTGCCTTTACTTGGGATAGTTGTAAAACATTAGCCTCTCGTAACTTCCCCATTAAATCAGCTTGACTTACCAAAGCTTTATTTAAATTTTCTCTAAGAATAACACCATTCTTCATTAATAAAATGGGAGTGTTTGTTATAACTTTTTGAGCCGTATCAGAAGATGATAGTATTTTTGCGAATATGGCTTGTAATCCTGCCAATAGGGCAAGAGAGACAATTGCAGGCATCAAACTAGAAACAGGTTTGTTTACTGCATCAGCAAGAATAGACCCCATTGCAATAGTAACGGCAAAATCGAAACTTGTCATTTTTGCAAATGTTCTTTTACCGGTTACTCTAGTAACGAACATAATATATAAATAGATGAAAACAGCCGCAATACACATTTGTAAAACGGTTTTCAAAGAAAGTGGATCAAAGATTTCCATGGTTGTTTTTTAGAAACTAAACAGTGTCGCAAATGTGCTATGCTGTACAGATGAATAATATTTTTCTAAAAATAATATGGTCTCACTTTATAAGTTTCCTCTATTGCCTATAATGATGCTTCATTTAACTGGTGTGCAATCTTTTTTTGAACGCAGAAGGATTTTCCCCTGTTACTTTCTTAAATGTTCTATTGAAATACGAGAGACTTTCAAAACCACATTCAAAGCATGTTTCAGTTACATTTTTTCCAGTAAGTAACATACGTTTAGACTGGCTAATACGGTATTGATTTAAGAATTCTATAAAAGTACTGCCGGTAGCTTTTTTAAAATATCGGCAGAACGCTGGTTTCGTTAAATTACAGAATTTAGCAACTTCATCTACAGAAATTTTACCTTGGTAACGTTCATCAATTAGTGCATAAATATCACGTATTCTGCTTTGCTCTTTTTTACTGTATCTATTTTTATAAGGCTTCTTATGAAGTAATTCGAACTCATTGCTTTGCGACAATCTTTTAAGAATACTCATAATAGCCATAAAATATTCAAAAGGTTTAAGAGTGTGCAGTTCCTTTAATAAATTACCCACTTCTTTCTTTGTTTCGCCATGAAATGCAATTCCGTAGCGTGATAAATCTAATAATCTATTTAGGCTTTGTAATTCTGGTAAAGGGTCTACAAATGTGTTCTTAAAACTGGGTTTAATATGTAAAACTTCTTTACGATAATCTGTATTGACGCCATAGTCGAAATTTAAGTGGGGAATATTAGATCCAATAAGAACTAAGTCTGTTTCTTCGTATTCAGAAATGTGGTCGCCAACATGTCTAGTTCCATTTGCATTCTCAATATATACTAGCTCATATTCTGGATGAAAATGCCAAAAGAAAAGATGGCTCAACTTGGGGTCGTGCAAAAGTCTGAACGGACTTTTAGAGTTAGAATCGATGGTTTCTAGTTCAATCTTCATTCGATAAATGTAACAAAATTGCAGATAATTTATGTGTTTAGGGTTTTATAAATCAATATTGTTCAAATTATGGTCAATATTACGGTGGTTTAAGTTGCTAAGGCTCAATAGTTTTGTTATGAACAATAACTTAAATCAAACACTATGAAACAGACTAAAAATATTGTAGAGCAAGGTAATAAAGCACACAAAGATATCCCAGGAAATCCATCTACCGCAACTAGTAGTAAACAAAAATTAAATGATCGTTCTAATGGAAATTCACTTCGTGTACTCAGCGAAGAGGATTGGAAATTTTGGATAGAGAACGGGTACATTGTCATTAAAAATGCAGTGCCTTTAGACCAGGCAAAAGCAACCGCTGATTTTCTTTGGGAATTTGATGAAAAGAATCCTACAGATTCTTCAACATGGTACGCGCCACCAAGAGCAGAAATGCAAATGAAAGAATTAACTGGAACAGGTATGGTTGAGGTTTACAACCATCAACATTTATGGAACAATAGACAAACGCAAAGAGTATATGATGCATTTGTAGATGTATGGGGAACAGAAAAGTTATGGGTGACCATTGATCGAGCTAATCTCAATTTTCCATTACCTAAGGGAGTAGAAAAGAAAGGATTTATTCATTGGGATTATGATCCGGAGACCAAACCACAAAACGTTCAAGGAGTATTGGCATTGGCTGATCAAGATGATGAGAATATGGGTGGCTTTCAATGTATACCATGGTTGTACCGCAATTATGATTCTTGGAAATTATCACAACCAGATGATAGAGACCGTTTTCAACCTTCTTTAGATGGTTTGGAAGATAAAATTGTAAAAGTAAAAATGAATGCGGGAGATTTATTGATTTTCAATAGTACCCAACCACATGGTATAAGACCTAATAAATCTGAAGATAAAGTTAGGATAGCACAGTACATTTCAATGATGCCGGCTGAGCCAGAAAATGAAGAAATGCTTAATTGGAGAGTCAACTCTTGGAAGAATAAAATCGCCCCTGTAGGGTATGCATTTCCGGGTGATCCGCGTAAATGGGAACAAACCAAATATGAAACTGCTAAACTATCACCGTTAGGAGAAAGATTATTGGGATTAAAAGACTGGTAGACAGATAATTTGGTAATAATTAGCAGGTTTGTGGTGAGGCCAGTAAATATTACTATTTTTGCGCCCTTTAAAGTTAGAGGAACATGGCGAAGGTTTTCAATTTATTCGATTTCAATCAGAAGGTAGATTATAAAAATGAAATTTTAGCGGGCTTAACGGTCGCTATGACAATGATTCCAGAATCATTGATGTTTGCAATTCTTGCAGGATTTTCACCATTAGTAGGTTTGTATGGTGCTTTTATAATGGGATTGGTTACTGCAATTTTTGGTGGAAGACCAGGATTAATTTCTGGTGGAGCAGGTGCGACCGTGGTTGTACTAATGGCACTAATGAATTCTCACGGTCTAGAATACGTTTTTGCAGCAGTTGCTTTGGCAGGTGTATTTCAGTTGATTGTAGGTTTTTTAAAGCTTGGTAAGTTTATTCGTTTGGTACCACAGCCCGTTATGTTTGGGTTTGTTAATGGTTTGGCCATTATTATTTTTATGGCCCAAATGGACCAATTTAAGGTAGGCGTAGGAGATGCTGCAGTTTGGCTTACCGGTTCTGCCATGTACACTATGATAGGCTTGGTGTTATTTACAATTGCAATAATTGTTTTTGTTCCTAGAATTACCAAAGCAGTCCCAGCTTCATTAATAGGGATTATTGTGGTTTTTATAGTGGTGTATTTTTTAAATATTGATACTAAACAAGTAGTGGATATCATTAATCAAGATACGCTACCTGGAGAAGAACTAAAGTCGCTTAGTGGGTCTTTACCCTCTTTTCATATACCAACTATTCCTTTTACGTTAGAAGCCTTTAAAATTATTTTACCGTACGGATTAATAATGGCAGCAGTTGGACTTACAGAAGGATTGCTAACGTTAAACTTGGTAGATGAGATCACTGGTACAAAAGGTAATAGTAACAGAGAGTGTTTGGCTCAAGGAGGAGCAAATATATTGAATGGATTTTTTGGAGGAATGGGTGGTTGTCCAATGATTGCACAAACATTGGTGAATCTTTCCGCTGGTTCAAGAGCTCGGTTGTCTGGTATAATTGCTGCGTTAACTATATTGTTAATAATATTGTTTGGAGCACCTGTAATAGAACTTGTTCCTATAGCTGCATTAGTAGGGGTTATGGTAATGGTATCGGTAGGTACATTTGAATGGGCAAGTTTTAAAGCTTTTAGAAGAATGCCTAAATCAGATATTTTTGTAATGATTTTAGTGACTTTAATTACGGTTATTTTACACAATTTAGCATTGGCTGTTTTGATAGGAGTAATAATTTCAGCATTAGTATTTGCTTGGGAAAGTGCTAAAAGAATTAGAGCTAGAAAATACGTTGATGAATTTGGTGTTAAGCATTATGAAATCTACGGACCTTTATTCTTCGGTTCTACAACACTTTTTAATGAAAAATTCGATGTTCAAGGAGATCCAAGTGAAGTAATTATCGATTTTAAAGAAAGCCGTATTGCTGATATGAGTGGTATAGAAGCCTTGAATAAAATTACAGAACGTTATGCCAAAGTTGGTAAAAAACTTCATCTACGTCATTTAAGTAAAGACTGTATTCGTTTATTAGCTGATGCTGAAGAAATTATTGAGGTAAATGTTATGGAAGACCCAACATATAAGGTTATGGTAAACAAGCCACTTTCTAAAACAAAAGATGCCGAAACCAAAAACCCATTTAAACTTTGGGGTTTATAGAAGACCTTACTTTAGTTATTGTTGCTACTTAAAAATGATAGATAGCGTAAAAAACTCCTAAGACAATAGCTAGAGAAAGTATATAAAAACCTATTTCTTGTATGTTATCTTTTTTGGCTTGAGCTCTTATTTTGTCACGTACTACTTTACGCTCAAAATCGGTTAGTTCTTTAAAGTGAAGTTTTGTTTCTTGTGAGTAGTCAATATAATCTTTACGTAATTCTCTAAAGCTTCTACTTTTCTTAAGTAAAAGCCTATTTGACTTTAAAACTTGTGTTGCATGCCCTGAGAATCCCATCGTCATATCTTTCTAATATGTAGAGAATTTGGAGGTTTTGTTACATAAAATCTTATCTATTTTAATATATGGGTGCTATTTATAAGATTCTAAATTATCAAGGATAGCATATCTTTTTTAGCCATTTATACCATGTAGGATTGACTAATAATAAAAAGAGATAGTAGTAGGAATATTGCTGCAGGCATTGACTGTTTTAGTGAATCTTTAATCTTTACATGCATTAATATGGCACCTACCATTAGTATTGCCATTAAACCGGCAGAAGGTAGGGTTAACATAGGTGCCCAGATTGAAACTATTAAGCCTAGAGCACTAAGTACTTTTAAGGCGCCAATAAAATACATAGTAGATTCTGATAATCCATAAGCGGCGAATTCTTCTTTCATTGAAGAAGCGTCACCTCCTCTGTACATTGTTTTCTTATTAAAGCGAAAAAACCACACATTAATAATTGATATGAAGATAATTACTTTGGCTAGAATACTGATATAATCCATTTTGTTTAATATATTTGAAATAAAATTAAACAAAATATTTTAAACTTGGATATGTTATTTACAAATTTTAAAGAATACATGTGGTTGACCAAGGCGATTATCATATTTTCGGGAGTATCATTTCTGTTTTTTGGAATCAGTTGTTTGTTCTCGAATTTTATGGTTCTAGAGTTTAAAAGATATGATTTAGAGAAATTTAGAGTTTTGGTAGGTCTACTTCAATTATTAGGCTCGTTAGGTCTTTTTCTTGGTTTTTTTTCAAAAAATTGGGCAATATTAGCAAGTTTAGGTTTGGCGGTTTTAATGGCTATTGGGTTTATGGTAAGAGTTAAAATTAAAGACCCATTTATATTATCTTTTCCTTCTTTATTTTATGCTGTCTTAAACATGATATTGTTTGTGATTTTATTTCGATTTGAAAATGAATGATTTTAATGGTATAGAAATTATTTACCTTGATAATTCATTAAGAAACTTTAAAATTTAAAGTATGGAAGTTAATGTTCTAAATACCAAATTAATAGCCTGTTGTTACGAGCCACTAACTGGTTTTTATCGTGACGGTTTCTGCAAAACAGGACTAGAAGATAGCGGCACACATACAGTATGCGCCGTTATGACCAAAGAATTTTTAGAATACTCAAAAAATAAAGGAAATGATTTAATCACTCCGTTGCCCATGTATAATTTTCCAGGTCTAAAAGCAGGTGATAAATGGTGTTTATGTGCTAAACGTTGGTTACAAGCTTATAAAGCTGGTGTTGCTCCTGCTGTAGTTTTAGAAGCTACCCATAAAAAGACCTTAGATTATATTGATTTTACATCACTTTTAGAGGCTAGGTTCTAATCATTTAATAAAGCAATTTTTGTTACGACATAAGTGTTGCGCGTAAAAATTGTTCTTATTTTTAAAGGATGAAATATAAAGCCATAGTAGTAGTCTTAATAACTATTACCACATTATGTATTATAAACAGCTGTAAAGTGGAAGAAGTTAAAAATGAAGAGGTACTATTCGTAGGAACCTATACGGATGGTGATAGTGAAGGAATCTATAGATTTAATTTCAATCTAGATACCGGGGAATTAAAAAATAAAGTAGTAGCTGCAAAAATTAAAAATCCTTCTTATATAGCATTTTCTACAAACGGAAGTTCTTTATATGCCGTAAGCGAGGTAGATGATTTCAAAAAGGATGATGGTTCAATTACCACATTTACAGTTAAAGATACAACCCTTGTTAAGGTTAATGAACAGTCTACTTATGGTGCTAATCCATGTTATGTTGGTGTTAGTGAAAATGGAAAATTAGTTGCCGTTGCCAATTACACCGGCGGAAATGTAGCGATTTATAATGCTTTAGAAGATGGGAGTCTTAAACCGTCTCCTCAAGTAATTGATCATAAGCGTATAGATACAAGTAAGACGGCACACGCTCACATGGCATCGATTTTAAATGATGAATTAATTGTGTCAGACTTGGGGTTAGACAGAATAAAAAAATACAGTGATTTGAATGGAAAATTCGTTGCAAGTAACCAGAAAGAATTGGTGGTTGCCGAAGGTGCTGGGCCAAGACATTTTGTAACTTCTGCTAACGGAGAATATCTTTATGTTATTAATGAGTTGAATTCTACCATTACCGTATTTAAAAAAGATGGAGATAAATATTATGGTATTGAAACCCTTGATACGGTAGCGTCAGATTTTGAAGGAGATAGCTATTGCGCAGATCTTCATTTATCTCCAGATGGTAAATTTTTATATGGTACCAACAGAGGTGAGAATACTGTAGTAATTTTTAAAATAGATGATACTACAGGAAAATTAAAATTGTTGGGCAGAGAGTCTGTAAAAGGAGATTGGCCCAGAAATTTCACTATTGATCCTTCAGGAAAATATGTACTGGTAGCAAATCAACGAAGCAACAACATTGTTGTTTTTAAAAGGGATATAGAGAATGGAACCCTAAGTTTTGTAAGCCAGGTTGATTTGCCTAGTCCAGTATGCTTAAAATTTTACTAGTTAGATTTAATAACCTGTAGTAAGTCGTTTTTTGGAACTACTCCAGACTGTCTCCAGACTTGCTTGCCATCTTTGAACAAAATCATAGTAGGTACACCCCTAACTTGATATTGAGAGGCTAAAGCTTGATTTTTATCTACATCAATTTTAACAACTTTAATAGCGTCGCCTAAGTCTCCCTTTACTTCCTTTAAAATAGGAGCAAGCGTTTTACATGGTCCACACCAATCAGCAAAAAAGTCTACTAAAACTGGAGTTTCCCCTTTTATTATTTCAGAAAATGATGATTTCATATCTTTTGATTTATCAGTTTTATATTAGTTGTAAAATTAACAAGCTCCAGTACTAGGGTCGCAGCTGTCTCCTATACCTATAATTTTTAAAGGTGCCACTTGTTGAAAAGCTTCTAAAAAGGCAGCTGGTGGTTGTGCACCACTAATACCAAATTTATCATTGATTATAAAAAATGGAACGCTATTAACACCACGTTGTTGGTAATGTGCAATTTCTTGTTTTACCGCATATGCGATAGCGTCATCATTAAGTATATTCTGTGTTTTTTCAGCAGACCATTCATATTCAGACATGATGGAACTTAAAACATCAACATCGTTTAAAGGAAGATTTTCATCAAAATAAGCTTTCATAAAACGTTCTTTCAATTCATCTTTAAATCCTTCTTCACCTGCAATATGTAATAGTTGATGTAATGGTAAGGTATTTACTGCCAACCATTTGTTACCAAAATTAAAAGTAATACCTTCTTCTTTCCCACTTTCTACTAAGCGGTTTGACATTTCAAGAGGACCGTCAAGACTTCCAAATTTGTTGGTTAAGTATGTGTCTCTATCCAATCCTTCTTTTGGAATATTAGGGTCTAATTGAAAAGGATGCCACTCTATTTCTATTTCGGCACCATCCCACTGCGCTATTGCTTTCTCTAATCTCTTCTTACCAACATAACACCAAGGGCAAGCTACATCAGAAACTATATCTATTTTTATTTTATCGTTTTGCATATCTCGATCATTTCATATTACCTCTACTTGGTCGTAAAAAGTGGTGAAAACATACTTTTTATAAAGATAATGGGAGTTGCTTAAAAAAAGAAAACCCTTTCATATTTATGAAAGGGTTTTCGGTATTAGGTTGGCGTTTTAATTTAGAGTGTACGTAAGTATTCTGCTAAGTTACGCGCCTCTTCTTCATTTAAATTTTGATTAAGCATAATAGCATTGTTGTATTCTTTCAATAATGCCTTTGCAATTGGATCTTCTTTCAACATTTTATCAGGATTGATAATCATGTTCATAACCCATTCTGGACTTCTACGCTCGTAAACCCCTTTTAATGCAGGTCCGATCATACGTTGTTCTGCCATATGACAAGCAGTACAAATTGCCTGAAATTTTTCTTTACCGGCAGCAGCCATTTCCTCGTTTATAGTATCGTCAAATTTGACACTAGTTATTGGACCAACACCTTTATTATCTAAATCTACTGGTACACTTTGGCTTGCTGTTTCAGCTTTAACTTCTTTTTTGGTTCTGTTCATTTCAAAACCTTCTTTTTTCTCTTCTTTCTTTTCTCCGCAGCTGATAATCAATGTGCTAAGAGCTAATAAAGTGAATAATTTGCGCATACCTTTTCTATATTTTAAATATTGTCTATCAAATGAGCGACTAATATATGAATTTTTGCGGGGTTGCAGTATATTTTAATAAGGTTGTATTATGGATTTTCACCAATAATAGTAAGCAACTAACAAATTTGTGATATCAATTTATATCTGTTCTATTTAAGAGGCTTGTTTTAGGCGAGATTCTCTAAAAATTCTAATGTACGGCGTTCTGCATATGTAAAGTTGTTACTGCCATAAAAACCAACATGACCCCCATATTTTGGTATTTCTAGATAAAGGTTTCTGTGGTGTTTTGCAATTTCTATAGGGTAACATTCAGATCCTAAAAAAGAATCGTTTAGAGCATTGATAATTAGCGTTGGGACCGTAATATTTTCTAAAAATTGAAGACTACTGCTCTTTGTGTAATAATCCATTGCATCTTTAAAGCCATGAGCCCTACTCGTATAAATGTCGTCAAAGTCTTTAAGAGTTTTAATATTGTCAATATCGGTATCAGAGATATTATCAGGGAAGAGCTCTTGTTTTAGTTTTAGCTTTTCAATAAGGTTTCCTCTGAATCTTCTAGCATACAATGCATTTTTAAATTGAAGTAACTGGTGAAGTGAATCTGCTAATTGACAAGGAACGGAAATAGCAACCGCACCTTTAATTTCTTTAGGTAATTGTCTTTCTTCACCTAGGTACTTTAGTAACAGATTACCACCAAGACTGAAACCGTGTAAATAAATGTTAGTGTATTCATCTAATTGTAATACATGTTCAATGACCGCTTGTAAATCTTCGGTGGCACCAGAATGGTACGAGCGAAAGAGCTTATTTGCAGTACCACTACATCCTCTTAAGTTTATGGCGCAAACGTCAAAGCCAGATTGTGTCAATAATTTAGCACTTCCCTTTATATATGCTCGTTTTGTACTACCCTCTAAACCATGAATTATTATTACCAATTTGTTTGAAGGAGATTTTCCATAACTCCAGTCGGTGTCTAAAAAGTCAAAATCGGGCAAAGTAATACGAATGCGTATTTGTTCTAGATTTTCAACCTTTCTTACCAGTCCAGAATATATGGTAGACAGGTGTCCGTTTTTAAAAAATAAAGGCGGGTTGTATGAAGAATCTATTAAAGGCATCTTTATATAAAAGCTAAATTTCTGAATTTACTTTGGGTAAGTTTCCAATACTTTTATTTGTTCTTCAACGGCTTCCTTAAATTCAGTTTTTAAATGGGATACCAATTCGGTTACCGAGGTAGAATCATTAATAAGAGCAGAACCTTGCCCAGCCGACCAAATGGTTTTCCATGCTTTAGCCTCAGTATCCAGCTCTTTTCCAAAGTCTATTTTTACATCTTTTTTTAAATCGTCTTCCGTAATACCTGCAGCTTTTAAGCTAGCACTAAGGAAATTGGCATGTACCCCAGAAATAGAAGCGGTATAAACCACATCGCTAGCACCGGCATCAATAATCATTTGGCGATATTCTGGTGTGGCTTTACTTTCATTGGTATTAATAAAGCGAGTTCCCATATATGCTAAATCTGCGCCCATTTGTAATGCAGAGGCAATATCTCTACCAGTACTTATGCAACCAGAAAGTAGAATAGTTTTATGGAAAAATTTCTTTATTTCTGCAACTAATGGCATTGGGTTAATGTTACCAGCATGACCTCCGGCACCAGCTGCAACAAGAATTAATCCGTCAACACCAGCTTCTGCCGCTTTTTCTGCGTGACGTTTTTTAATAACATCGTGAAAAACCAGTCCGCCATAACTATGAATAGTATCTACAACTTGTGAAACTGCACCTAGTGAAGTAATAATTAACGGTACCTTATGTTTTACACAAATTTTAATATCAGCTTCTAATCTTGGATTTGTTGCGTGCACAATTAGATTTACACCAAACGGAGCAGCTTTTTTACCTGTTTCTTCTTCAAAAGTTTTTAAGGCAGATTTAATTTCAATAACCCATTCTTCAAATCCTTCAGTTGTACGTTGGTTCAAAGCAGGAAAAGTACCGACAATACCATTTTTACAGCATTCAATGACCAACTGTGGTCCAGAAATTAAAAACATTGGAGCTGCAACTATTGGTAATGATAATTCTTTTATGAAAGCAGGTTTTGTTGACATAACAATATGAATTTTGAAAGAGACTTAAAAATAACTATAAAAAACGGTGTTCTTTATTTCTTAAACTTCAAAACTATGTTATTTTTATGGGGTATTATGCATGCATAACAAAAAATATAAATATGTACTTTAAAGATTTTGAGATACGATGGAGCGACGTTGATGCAAACCGTCACTTGGCCAATTCGGCATATATTAACTTTATGAGCCATACGCGTATGGCTTTTTTAATTGAGCAAGGTTTTGATCATAAGACAATGGCTGCACATGAAATAGGACCTGTGGTGTTTTATGAGCATGTATATTACTTTAAAGAAGCATTTCCTGGCAAGCCAATAAAAGTTTCTTTAGAAATTATGGGTTTAAGCGAAGATGGAATGTTTTTTGAGTTTCATCATAATTTTTATAATCATAAAGGCGAGAATATAGCCCGTTGCGAAATGATGGGTGCGTGGATAGATTTAAAAGCTAGAAAGCTTACAGGCTTAACTAATGATTTACTTAGTAAGTTCAGTGCGCTAGAAAAAGCAGATGGTTTTAAGGTGCTTACAAAAGAAGATTCTAGAAAATTCGCGAGAGTTCCTAAAAATTTATAGGAATTGGGATGTTAAAAAGGTTATTTTTAAGTAACAAATTATAATGAATTAATGGTTAGCCTACCAGAAGAAGTATTTCAAGAGACATACGGTAAAGTTAAAAAGTTGATTGTCACCAAGAAATTGGCGCCTGGTCAGCTAATAACTGAACATAGGCTATCGCACACCTTAAATATTAAAGACGATACCATACCAGTTGTGCTGCTTCAGCTAAAACAAGAGAATCTACTGGTAGGGAGTTTGGACAGTGGTCTTCTGGTTAGGGAATTGTGTGAACAAGAGATTGCAGAAATGTTTGATTGTAGAATAGCGTTGGAAACAATGACGGTAAAATTATTTACCCGTAACGCGCCACAATCTAAAATTGATGACTTAAGGAATCTTCTTGTTCCATTTGAAAATGGTCCAAAAAACAACTACGTTTTCTATAAGATAGATAGATATTTTCATGAGTTTATTGCTAAAAATTGTGGTAATAGAACATTATACCAGCTTTTTAAATCTGCAAAAATCTTATCATTCATGGATCTTGTGGGTTTAAATAGACCTTTGAATGAAATTATGAAAGAACATCTTAATTTGGTGTCAGCTATGCATCAACGAGATGAGGAACAAGCTGTAAAAATAATATCACTTCATTTAGAAAACGCTAAAAAATCACATCTTTAAGTTTATTGAACTTGTCGCTTTGGTCTTTTACTAGAAAGGTAAACACCAACTAAAACAAAACAACCAGCTACAATTTTAATAGTTGTGATTGTATCTTGTCCCGTTAATACGGCATAAAAAATACCTACCAAAGGCTGAACATAAACAAAGGCACTTAGCGTGGAAGCTTTTAATTGGGTTAAGGCAAAAATGTTAAACAGGTACGTACAAAATGTAGTTCCTAGAATTACAAAGCCAATACCAAAATAAGCTTCAGGGGGTAATGTATTCCATGATATTTCCATAAATTCTTCATACCCGAACGGTAAACAAATAAGTACGCCTAATGAGAATAACCATTTCATGAAAGTGAATGGGTGGTATTTGGAAATTAATACTTTGACTAAAACAAGGTAGGAGCCGTAGAATACAGAATTCATAAATATCAAGAAATTCCCAAGAGGAATATTTGGGGCGTCTTGCCTAACTTCAGTTCCAAATAAAATTAAACCTAGAGCCCCAAGAAGTCCTATGGCAATACCTAGAACTTTTCTGCCTGAAATCTTTTCTTTTAAAATTACAGCCGATAGTATTAAAACTACGATAGGTACAGTGGTTATTAATACGGCACTATTAATAGGGGTAGAAAGTGATAACCCTTTAAAAAAGACCAACATATTCATTGCCATGCCTAACAAAGCACAGATGAGCATACGTAGATAATCTTTAGGATCAATACGTTCTTTTGGCCCTAAAGGTGAAATCAGCCAAAATAAAATAGCAGCACCTGTTACCCTAAGGATAATGAAACCAAAAGGTTGAACATAATGTGGCATTATTCCTTTAGCGATAGTGTGGTTTACCCCATAGATGGTAGTTGCTCCTAAGGCAGCAAGTATGGCGAGTAGTCTTTTGTTCACGAGTGAATTGCCATTTTAGCGGCTTCAACCACTTTTTTACTGTTCCCAATAAAAATTTGGTTTTCTACAATAATAACAGGTCGTTTTAAAAAGGTGTATTGTTCTAGAATTAGGTCCTTGAAATCTGTTTCTGTAAGATTTTGTTCTTTTAAGTTTCTCTCACGGTATAAAACTGCTCTTTTGCTAAATAAAGATTCATAGCTATTAGAAAGGCTATGCATTTGCTCTAATTGAGTAGCGGTAATCGGTTCTGTTTTTATATCCTGTAATTCGAAATCAGTAAGTGGTTGTAAATCTTTAATAATCCTCTGGCAGTTAGAACAAGTACTTAAATGGTATATTTTTTTCATGCTTTTGGATATTTTATTAAGTGTATTTAATACTATAGATGATTAAAACACTCGTTTTTGAAAACGATGTTAGGAGTACAAAGAAACTTAAATATCATTAAATGTGCTACTTTTACAATGCATTTAAATGTGAAATGATGACAGAGAATATTTTTGAAGTAATGTTACAAAATCGTAGAAATCTACATGCGATATTGACAAAAACACCAAAAGAAAAATTACTTAAAATACCAGAAGGGTTTAATAATAATGTTTATTGGAATATTGTGCATACCGTAGTTACACAACAAATTCTGATATATAAATTCAGTGGTTTACAAATGCGTGTGCCAGATGATTTGATTTCGAAATTTAGTAAAGGAACTGTTCCAGATGGTACTGCTGCAGATGAGGAAATCATGATGGTTGCAGATTTTTTGATTTCAACGGCAGAATGGCTTATTGAAGATTATAATACTGCGCTTTTTCAAACTTTTAATGAGTATACCACAAGTGCTCGTGTAACCCTTAGAAATGTAGAGGATGCCATAGCTTTTAATTTATTTCATGAAGGATTACATATTGGGCAAATATCTTTGTTGCTAAAGCAGTAGTGCTATAGTTTTTGTGGAAAGTTTAAAAAGGGATTTGCATCTGTGTAGGGTATGGTCAAAATAATTGGACCATCTGCAAAAGATGCTATTTCGTATGGTTCATAAAATAGAATTAATCCGTTTTCAGTATATCCAATATTGTCGGGTAAATAAAAACTTTCGGTTTCAAACATAAAACCAGTATCGTTAATAGAGCCTGTTGCAGGTATATTTTCTTGTTTTCTAAATAAGGTTTCGGCAAAAGATTTGAAACCATCTATGTCTTTGAATAAGTTTTCTTGGTATAATTCTGAGCCCTTTACTTTGTCAAAGTTTAAATAGCGGTTAGTGCCGTAGCCATGTGCTCCACCAGTATAAATATATGATTGTATTTCAATGGTAATTATTTCTTCATTTTCGTGAGTAATAGTGCCTTCGATATTAGCTTCCCATGGCATAGATTCCTCAGGAAATTTTCCGTTTAGTTCTTCGTAATCAAAAACGAAAGCTTCTTTAGCATCTTCAAGATTTTGAGCATTGCTTTCTTCATCAAAATTTAACAAAGCTATTATTTCTCCTTCTAAAGCAGAATTAATGGTTTCACTTAGTTTGGTATTGCCTTTAGCATTAGGGATTTCTATGGTTACCATAGTACAGTTTTCACAAGAATCAGTAGCTATTGTTAGTGGTTCAAAAGAAAGAGTGTTCTTATTATTGCAGGCAAAAAGAAGAATACAGATGATTAGGCAGTTAAACTTGGACTTCATGGAAAAATTAGATTTAGTGTAAAAATACAGCTTCATTGTATACCCCAAAACATAACGATACATTTGTATGATAAATACTTTAATATGGCTGCAAAAGACATAAAGTTTAATACAAAGACAATACATGGTGGTCAACAACCAGATGAAGCCTATGGGGCGGTAATGCCTCCTATTTATCAAACTTCTACATATGCACAGACTACACCAGGTGGGCATAAGGGGTATGAGTATTCTCGTAGTGCTAACCCTACAAGAACTGCCTTAGAAAATTCATTGGCAAGCATAGAAGGTGGTGAGTTTGGTTTGGCTTTTGGTAGTGGGTTAGCGGCTATAGATGCAGTAATGAAATTATTAAAGCCAGGTGACGAAGTAATTTCAACCAATGACCTGTATGGTGGGTCTTATAGAATTTTTAAAAAGATTTTTGAAAACTTTGGTATAGTATTTCATTTTGTAGGTATGCAAAGTGCGGATGCAATTCAAGATAAAATCAATTCCAAAACAAAGTTGATTTGGGTAGAAACACCTACTAACCCTATGATGAATATTATAGATATAAAAGCGGTAGCCAAATTGATTAAGGATAAGGATATTCTCTTAGCGGTAGATAATACTTTTGCCACTCCTTATTTACAGTTACCATTAGAGTTGGGTGCAGACATTGTTATGCATTCGGCAACTAAATATCTTGGGGGTCATAGTGATACTGTTGTTGGTGCACTAATAGTTAAGGAGAAGAAATTAGCAGATAGGCTTTATTTTATTCAAAATGCAAGTGGTGCCGTTTGTGGACCAATGGATAGCTTTTTAGTATTTAGAGGTATTAAAACATTACATGTGCGTATGCAACGCCATTGTGAAAATGGAAGAGCAATAGCAGAATATTTAAAAAGTAACCCAAAGGTTGAAAAAGTATATTGGCCTGGTTTTGAAGACCATCCCAATCATAAAGTTGCAAAAGAGCAAATGAAAGATTTTGGGGGTATGATTTCTTTCGTGCCCAAAGGAAGTAGTTATAACGATACAATTAAGATTGTAGAGCGGCTACGCATATTTACATTAGCAGAGTCTTTGGGTGGGGTAGAAAGCTTAGCAGGTCATCCGGCAAGTATGACCCATGCAAGTATTCCAAAAGAGGAACGACTAAAAAGTGGAATAGTAGATTCGTTAATTAGATTGAGTGTTGGTATTGAAGATGTTAATGATTTAATAGCAGATTTAGAGCAAGCGATAGGATAATTGCCTAAATGTTAAATTATGTGTAGTAAGAATAGGTAGTTTGTTGCCAAAACAACAATTTTTATCGATTTTTAAAAAAATAAGCAATCAAATTACACAAATAGCATAATTTTGACGTTATATTTTGAAATCAATAATTTAAATAAGTGTAAATAGCTTTATGGAGAATAAAATAAAAGCATTTATGGATGAGGTTATCGCCAGAAACGGTCACGAACCAGAATTCATACAAGCGGTGCAAGAAGTTGCAGAAACTGTTATACCATATATTGCAAATCAAGACATATATAATGGTAAGAACATTCTTTTAAGAATGGTTGAGCCAGAGCGTTTAATCTCTTTTAGAGTTGCATGGGTAGATGATGACGGTGAAATACATGTAAACCGTGGTTATAGAATACAAATGAATTCGGCCATAGGTCCATATAAAGGTGGTTTACGTTTTCACCCAACCGTAAATGCTAGTATACTTAAATTCTTAGCTTTTGAGCAAGTATTTAAAAATAGCCTTACAACACTGCCAATGGGTGGTGGTAAAGGTGGTTCTGATTTTGATCCAAAAGGAAAATCTGATGATGAGGTAATGCGTTTTTGCCATGCTTTTATGTTAGAATTAAATAGACATATTGGTCCTAATACAGATGTACCTGCTGGTGATATAGGTGTTGGTGCTCGTGAAATTGGGTTCCTTTTTGGTATGTACAAAAAGATACGTAACGAGTTTACCGGGGTATTAACTGGTAAAGGGCTTTCTTGGGGTGGTTCTAAAATTAGACCAGAAGCAACAGGTTATGGTACCGTATATTTTGCACAAAGTATGTTGAAGACCAAAAACGAAAGTTTTGATGGTAAAACGGTAGTAATATCTGGTTCAGGAAACGTTGCGCAATTTGCAGCTGAAAAAGCTATTGTATTAGGTGCAAAAGTGGTAACACTTTCAGATTCTAGTGGGTATATTTATGATAAAGATGGCATTAATGATGAGAAGCTAGCTTTTGTAATGGATCTTAAAAATAACAGAAGAGGACGTATTTCTGAATATACAGATAAGTATACTTCTGCAGAATTTCACGCGGGTAAAACTCCTTGGGATGTTAAATGTGATATCGCATTACCATGTGCCACTCAAAACGAGTTGAATCAACAAGATGCTAAGAATCTATTGAGTAATGGATGTATGTGTGTTGCAGAAGGTGCAAATATGCCTTGTGATACAGATGCTGTTCATGAATTCAACAATGCAAAAATATTGTTTGCACCAGGTAAAGCATCTAATGCTGGTGGTGTAGCAACATCAGGTTTAGAAATGTCTCAGAATTCACTAAGGATTAGCTGGACACGTGAAGAGGTTGATGAGCGTTTAAAGGATATTATGGAAGATATTCATGATTCTTGTATTGAATATGGTAAAGAAGAAGATGGTTTCTGTAACTACGTAAAAGGAGCCAATATTGCAGGTTTCGTTAAAGTTGCCGATGCTATGTTAGCACAAGGGGTTATTTAGTATTAAATATATCTTTTTTATATATAATTCGAGGTTCTATTTTGGAACCTCGCATTTTTTTATACCCTTTCGTCACCAAGCTTCAATCAACTATCTTTGTTGAAATAGATGTTATAATATGCAGGTAACGACAAAGGCGATAGTATTTTCTGCAATTAAATATGGCGACACAAGTCTCATTGTAAAAGCCTTTACAGCATCAGACGGTATTAAATCTTATTTGTTAAGAGGAGTTTTAGCTTCAAAAAAAGGGAAATTAAAGTCAGCCTATTTTCAGCCTTTAACGCAATTAGAAATTGTAGCGAATCATAAAAACAAAGGTACTTTAGAGACGATAAAAGAAGCAAAGGTGTCTTATCATTACCAAACACTTTATGCAGATATGGCTAAAAATGCCATGACGTTATTTTTAGCAGAACTTTTAGGCAATAGTATTCGAGAAGAGGAACAGAATGAGGATTTATTCGAATATCTTATAGCATCGTTACAATGGTTGGATATGAATAAAGATGTGGCTAATTTTCATCTGTACTTTATGTTGTCATTAACTCGGTTTTTAGGTTTTTATCCAGATGTATATCAGATAGATAAGCCGTATTTTGATTTGTTAGAAGGTGAGTTTGTAGCTATAGAATCATTGAATCCGATTCTTAGGGGAGAAAATATTTATTATTTCAAGACCTTCTTGGGCATAAATTTTGATGCAATGCATACCGTAAAGATGAAAAAAACCAATCGCCAAGAATTACTTAAATCCTTAATACTTTATTTTGAATTACACTTACAAGGATTCAGGAAACCAAAGTCGCTTGCCGTTTTAAATGAAGTTTTCAATACATATGTATAAGTATCTGTTTGTAGCACTTTTTTTATGTAGCACTATTGTTGGTGCCCAGCAAATAACTGTCTTAGACGCGGATAGTGGTGAGGAGATTGCCAATGTTGCCGTATTTAACAAAGACAAGTCTAAAATTGCATTAACGAATTTTGACGGTGTTTTTGATGCAGCTGTCTTTATGGATAAAGAGCGCATTACCTTAAAGCATATTGGTTATCAAGAATTTAAAACAACCAGGCTACAATTACAGAGACAAGGTCATAAGGCTTTCTTGATTATGAAAGCGCAGCAACTGGATGAAGTGGTAATGTCGGTTTCTAAATGGGAGCAGCAAAAACGAGATATTCCAAATAGAATAATTTCTCTTGATGCCAGGTCAATTACCTTTACTACACCGCAGACGGCTGCAGATTTACTTCAAAATAGTGGTAAAGTATTTGTTCAAAAAAGCCAAATGGGTGGTGGTAGCCCTATGATTAGGGGCTTCGCTACAAATAGATTGTTATTGACAGTAGATGGAGTACGTATGAACAATGCGATATTTAGAGGAGGTAATGTGCAAAATGTAATATCAATAGACCCTTTTACCATTAAAAATACAGAGGTAATATTTGGTCCTGGATCGGTTATTTATGGGAGCGATGCTATTGGTGGGGTAATGAATTTCTATACGAACAAACCCATGTTGTCCCAGAATGATAGTCTTTTAGTGCATGGAAATGCCAACTATAGGTTTGCCTCTGCCAATATGGAGAATACGGTACATGCAGATATTAATTTAGGAAAGAAAACATGGTCGTCATTAACCAGTATTACTTATAATAACTTTAATGATTTGAGAATGGGTGCCCATGGTCCTGATTCTTATTTAAGAAATACGTTGGTTCGCACGGTAAATGGAGTTGATGAATTGGTGGATAATAATTCACCAAAGAAGCAAGTGCCAACCGGTTACGATCAAATTAATCTAATGCAGAAATTCCTATATAAACCAAATGCTAAGTGGGATTTGAATTTAGGTGCATATTACACTGAAACTTCAGACTATTCTAGATATGATCGTTTAATTAGACCAACGAGCGATGGTTTGGGCTTGCGCTCTGCAGAATGGTATTATGGACCGCAAAAATGGTTTATGGGTAATGCTCAATTACAGAAAAAGGGGAATGGTAAAGTATACGACGGTTTAAAATTAGGCTTGGCATATCAACATTTTGAAGAAAGCAGAATTAATAGGGATTTCCAAGATGAAGTAAGAAATACGACCAAAGAAAAAGTAGATGCAGTAAACTTTACTGTAGATTTCGAAAATAAAAAATTAGGTGATTTTAGGCTTTATTATGGTAGTGAGTATATCTACAATAAAATTGGATCCACCGGTTTTGATCTGAATATCAATACAGATGAAAGAACCTCGGCGGCATCGCGATATCCAGATGATTCATCATGGCAAAGTTTGGCAGGTTATGTAAATGGGGAATACAAGGCAAAACCAAATTTTACAATAATGTCTGGTTTGCGTTATAGTCACGTATGGGTCGATGCAATTTTTGATGATACTTTTTATGACTTTCCATTTGAAACAGCAGATTTAAGTACGGGAGCATTGACCGGTAGTATAGGTTTTAGCTGGTTTCCTAGAGCAAATCTCCAGGTTACACTAAACGGGTCAACCGGTTTTAGAGCTCCAAATATTGACGATGTTGGTAAAATTTTCGATTCAGAGCCAGGTTCTGTAGTGGTGCCAAATACAGATTTAGAACCTGAATATGCATATAATGCTGAAGTAGGAGTTCAGCGAAATATAAATGATAAGATTATTTTAAAAGGTACTGCTTATTATACCTATTTAGTAGATGCTTTGGTGCGTAGAGATTTTAGTTTCAATGGTTTCTCAGAAATAGAATATGGTGGTGAATTAAGTAATGTACAAGCCATTCAAAATGCAGCGAAAGCATATGTTTATGGATTTGAATTTGGAGTAGAAGCATATTTGACCGAGCAGTGGTCGTTATCGTCTAATTTAACGTTGACGGAAGGTATAGAAGAAGAAGATGACGGTACGGAAACACCTGCAAGACATGCGGCACCAACTTTTGGAGATTTTCATGTGGTATGGAAAAATCAAAGGCTACGCACAGATTTGTTTATGAATTACAATGGGGAAATAGCTAATGATGATTTGGCAATGTCAGAGCAATCAAAAGAGTATATCTATGCGGTAGATGAAAATGGAAACCCATATGCACCATCATGGTATACTTTAAATTTTCGCTCTCAATATGATATTACCAACCGTTTTAAGTTAACAGGTAGTTTAGAAAATTTTACCGATCAGCGATATAGAACATATTCTTCTGGTATAGTAGCGCCGGGAATAAATTTAATTATTGGTGTAGGTTATAATTTTTAAATAAAAAGACCCGCTATAAACGGGTCTCTTATAATTATAAAAAAAAGGTTATTGTTAGTGTTTAACCGCCTTCTTTACTTCGTCAGCTTTTTTTGCTGCTTGATCAGCTGCATCGTTAGCTGCTTTTTTTACATCATTACCTGCTTCTTTAGCAGCATCCATAGTATCCTCACCTGCTTTTTTAGCAGCATCTATACCGTCTTGACCAGCTTCCTTTACTGATTCAGCAGCATCTTCAGCAGCATCCATTGCATTTTCGCTTGCTTCTTTAGCAGCATCCATTGCACCTTCGCCAGCTTCTTCTAAATCTTGACCTGCTTCTTTTAACTCTTCTCCTGCATTTTCTAAAGCAGCGCCAGCTTCTTCAGTTGCAGATTTTGCTTTGTCGGCAGCATCTCTACATGAAACAGACATACTAAGTGCTAAAATTGCTAATGATCCTAAAATTACTTTTTTCATTTGTGTAAACGTTTAATGGTTAATTGTTCGGAGTTATATACGTAGAAATTTAACTTTTGGATGTTTAGCAGGTTAATAATTCATTTATTACATGGTTTAGAGGCATTTCAATGCTATTAATACGCTCCTTTTTGACCAAAATTTTATAATTTTGCAGCCTTTAAATCCCAGTACAATAAGCATTTCGTATGAAGTTCACAGAATATCAAGGATTGAATTTACCAAAGGTCGCAGAAGAAATACTTGACTACTGGTCAAAGAATGCCATTTTTGAGAAAAGTATTTCTTCCCGTGAGGGTAAGGATAGTTATGTATTCTATGAAGGTCCGCCGTCTGCAAATGGTATGCCTGGTATACATCATGTAATGGCTAGAACCATAAAGGATATTTTCCCTAGGTATAAGACCATGAAAGGCTTTCAGGTAAAACGTAAAGCTGGTTGGGATACGCATGGTCTTCCAATAGAACTTGGAGTTGAAAAAGAACTGGGTATTACAAAAGAAGATATCGGAGTAAAGATTTCGGTTGAAGAATATAATGCTGCTTGTAAGAAAGCGGTTATGAGATATACGGATGTTTGGAATTCAATGACCGAACAAGTAGGGTATTGGGTAGATATGGAGGATCCGTACATTACCTACAAATCTAAATACATGGAAACCGTTTGGTGGCTGTTAAAGCAAATCTATTCAAAAGGTTTGATTTATAAAGGCTACACCATACAACCATATTCACCAAAAGCAGGTACAGGTTTAAGTTCTCATGAGTTAAACCAACCGGGTACGTACCAGGATGTTACAGATACTACGGTAACTGCACAGTTTAAAGCTGTAGAAGAAACATTGCCAGATTTTTTGCAGAACGAAGGCACTATTTATTTCTTGGCTTGGACTACCACACCGTGGACTCTTCCTTCTAATACGGCACTAACTGTAGGTTCTAAAATAGATTATGTATTAGTTGAGTCTTATAACCAATATACTTTTGAACCCATGAACGTTATTCTTGCCAAAAACTTGGTAGGTAAGCAGTTCTCAGGAAAGTTCAATGAAGTTTCAGATAAATCTGAATTGCTTGAATACACTTCTGGTGATAAAAAAATCCCTTTTTATGTTGTAAAAGAGTTTAAGGGTAAAGACTTATTAGGTATTAGGTATGAGCAGTTGTTAGATTATGTGCTTCCGTATGAAAATGCTGAAAATGCTTTTAGAATAATAGCTGGTGATTTCGTTACAACGGAAGATGGTACCGGAATAGTGCATACGGCACCTACTTTTGGTGCAGATGATGCTTTTGTAGCTAAACAAGCAGTACCGGAAATTCCGCCAATGCTAGTATTGGATGAAAACGCAAACTTGGTTCCTTTGGTCGATTTGCAAGGTAAGTTTAGACCTGAATTAAAAGAATTAGGTGGTAAGTATGTTAAGAACGAGTACTATGAAGATGGCGAAGCTCCAGAACGTTCTATAGATGTTGAAATTGCCATTAAATTAAAAGAAGAGAACAAAGCCTTTAAGGTTGAAAAATATGTACACAGTTACCCTAACTGTTGGCGTACGGACAAACCAATTCTATATTATCCATTAGATTCTTGGTTCATTAAAGTAACTGATGTAAAAGATCAGATGTTTGAGTTGAACAAAACCATTAACTGGAAACCAAAAGCAACAGGTGAAGGTAGATTTGGAAATTGGTTGGCAAACGCCAATGACTGGAATTTGTCTCGTTCAAGATATTGGGGTATTCCATTACCAATTTGGAGAACGGAAGATGGTAAGGAAGAAATAATCATTGGTTCTGTTGCGGAATTAAAATCTGAAATGAAAAAGGCTGTTGAGGCTGGAGTTTTAGAAAAGGATATTTATGCAGATTTCGTAGTGGACGATATGTCTGAAGAGAACTATGATAAAATAGATTTACATAAAAATATTGTTGACCAAATTACATTAGTTTCGGCTTCAGGTAAGCCGATGAAACGAGAAAGTGATTTGATCGATGTTTGGTTTGATAGTGGTTCTATGCCTTATGCCCAGTGGCATTACCCATTTGAAAATAAAGAGTTGATAGATGAAGGAAAGACATTTCCTGCAGATTTTATTGCAGAGGGTGTGGATCAAACTCGTGGTTGGTTCTACACATTGCACGCTATAGCAACAATGGTATTTGACTCGGTCGCATATAAGAACGTAGTATCTAATGGTCTGGTTTTAGATAAAGATGGTAAGAAAATGTCTAAGCGATTGGGCAATGCCGTAGATCCTTTTGAGACAATGAACGCTCATGGTGCAGATGCCACAAGATGGTATATGATTAGCAATGCCAACCCCTGGGACAACTTAAAATTTGACACAGAAGGTATAGCAGAGGTTAAGCGTAAGTTTTTTGGAACCTTATATAATACGTATTCGTTTTTTGGTCTATATGCAAACTTAGACAAGTTTACATATGCCGAGGAAGACGTGCCAATGGCTCAACGTACAGAGATTGACCGTTGGATTTTGTCAGAATTGAATTCGTTAATAAAAATTGTAGACACGGCTTATGAAGAATATGAGCCCACTAAGGCAGCGAGAGCAATATCAGATTTCGTTCAAGAGAACTTAAGTAACTGGTATGTACGTTTGTGCAGAAGACGTTTCTGGAAAGGGGAATATGCTCAAGATAAAATTGCGGCTTATCAAACTTTGTATACCTGTTTAGATGTAGTTGCTAAATTGTCGGCACCGATTGCTCCGTTTTTTATGGATCGTTTGTATTTAGATTTAAATAAAGCAACCGTGAAAAAAGGATTTGAAAGTGTTCATTTGGCAGATTTCCCTGTAGCAGATGAAACCTTGATAGATACAAGCTTAGAGGTTAAAATGGAGAAAGCACAGACAATTTCGTCTTTGGTATTATCTATTCGCCAAAAAGAGAAGATAAAAGTACGTCAACCATTGCAGAAAATTATGATTCCTGTTCTAGATAATAAGGACAGAGAAGAAATTGAAGCAGTATCAGAATTAATAAAATCTGAAGTTAACGTTAAGGAAATTCAATTGCTAGATGATGCATCTGGAATATTGGTAAAACGTATTAAGCCGAATTTCAAGACTTTAGGTCCAAAATTCGGAAAGGAAATGAAGCAAATTGCTCAAGTTGTTAACGGGTTTACTCAGAATGACATCCAAAAAATTGAGCAGGATGGCGAATTAACAATCGAATTAAATAATAAAAGTATTACTTTACAGTTACAAGATGTAGAAATCTCTTCGCAAGATATTGAAGGGTGGATGGTAGCAACTTCGGGAAAATTAACCGTTGCTTTAGATGTTACCATTAATGAGGAATTAAGGAATGAAGGTGTTGCAAGGGAATTAGTGAATAGAATTCAAAACATAAGAAAAGATTCTGGTTTTGAAGTAACTGATAAGATTACGGTTAAAATTTTAAAAGACGGTTTTGTTGAAGTAGCTGTTCAGAATAATATTGAGTATATTAAAACGGAGACTTTAACAGCAGAATTGGTTTTTGAAGAAAAATTGGACGAAGGTGTTGAAATTACTTTTGACGAGGTGAACACAAAATTGTTTATTGAAAAACATTAAGAGATGGCAGAAGATTTAAAAGTGAGGTATTCTGACAAAGATTTGGCAGAATTTAAGGTATTGATCGAAGAGAAAATAGAAAAGGCTAAAAGTCATTTAGAGCTATTAAAAAGTGCTTATATGAATGATGGTAATAATGGTACAGATGATACATCGCCTACCTTTAAAGCTTTTGAAGAAGGTTCTGAAACAATGAGTAAAGAAGCTAATACGCAATTGGCTATTAGACAAGAAAAATTTATTCGTGATCTTAAGAATGCAATGCTACGTATAGAAAATAAAACATATGGCATTTGTCGTGTTACAGGAAAACTAATTAACAAAGAACGGTTAAAACTTGTGCCGCATGCCACGCTTAGTATTGAAGCTAAGAATATGCAATCATAATTAAAACGCCTTTAGGGGCGTTTTTTAATAGCTATATTTTGAAGAAGTGTTTACTGTATTTTCTGCTATTGCTTTGTTTGGGGCTTAATGCCCAAAAGAAAATTTACAATAAAATATTAGCAGATCATATAGGCTTAATACAAATAGATGCTACCAATTGCTACATTGTAGAAGTGCATACTAGCTTAGGGAACGAGATTAGCGTAGAGGCAGAAATAGAAGGCGAGTATAGTCAAGATTTAGGTTTAGAGGTTGTAACAAATGGTAATACATTGATTATAGAAACAGGTTTTACACCAAGTTTTGAAAATCCTAATGATAAATTAAGTGCACATAAAGTAATTTCTATTTTGTTGAGGTTGAACATGCCTGTACATAAAAAGTTAGAAATCTTCGGTACTAATTCTAGAGTTGTCATAGATGGAGTATATAAAGAGCTTAACGTGTCCTTATCTGATGGCACTTGCTTGTTGAATAATGTAGATGCAGATGCTACGGTTAAATCGCAGAGTGGTAATATAAAAGTAGTCTCTGAGTCAGCTCAAATTAACGCTACAAGTAAATATGGCAAAGTATCTTTTAATTCTATTCCCTATGGAACGTCTACTTATAAATTAGAAACTGTTACCGGAAATATAGATCTTAGTAAAACCGAATAATATTTATATTTTTGCGCTCATTGATTAAAGCCCATGAACATTAAAAAATCTGTACTATTTATTTTATTGATATTAATAATTGATCAATGGAGTAAAATTTATATAAAGACCCATTTTGTGTTGGGAGAATCTGTTGAAGTGTTTAACTGGTTTAAAATTCTTTTCATTGAAAATGAAGGAGCCGCCTGGGGAGCAAAGCTAAGTGATGTCTTACCTATATCAGATAATATAGGAAAACTAGTACTGACCGTTTTTAGGCTATTTGCAATTTTTGGCATTGGCTATTGGCTTTTTGATGTCATCAAGAAAAAAGCATCCAATACTTTGATCTGGGCAGTTTCATTAATTTTTGCGGGAGCTTTGGGGAATATATTAGATTCAGTCTTCTACGGTGCAATTTTCAATGAAAGTTATAATGAAGTAGCAACGCTCTTTTCTGATGAGCCATATGGTAAATTGTTTTATGGTAAAGTAGTGGATATGTTATATTTCCCAATGGTAGATTCTACGTGGCCCACTTGGATGCCTATGGTAGGAGGTCAGAATTTTAGATTTTTTGAACCAGTATTTAATATTGCAGATACAGCAATAAGTACAGGTGTTGGTATTCTACTTGTTTTCAATAAGCGTGCTTTTAACAAAGAAGAAGAAGTTGCTGTTGAAGCAAATGAAACTTTGCAAGATCAAGAAGTTCTAAAAGAGTAGGTCTTATAAGGGGTAACACAATAGTCTAACGGTATATCTGTTGGTGCAATATCATCTATTTTTTCCTCAGCTTCAAAAAATGATAGACCTATTTTTATGACATCTTTTCTACAATCTTTAAGAAAACGATCATAGTATCCTTTGCCGTATCCTATTCTATTTCCTGATTCATCAAAAGCTAAAAGCGGAATAAATACTACATCCAGTTTACTAGTTTCAATGGTAATGCCATCAACAGGTTCAGGTATATTTAAATTATTGGTTGTAAACTTTGTATTGTCCGTAAGTAGAAAGTGTTCGAGTTGAGTAGGTGAAATAACTTTTGGGACAATTACATTTTTATCCAAACCAAGAAGTATAGATATAATGCCTTCTGTATCTATTTCAGTCTTTTGCTCAATTGGTAGAAAAATATGGAAATATTGATTATTCCAAATTGGCAATTGCAAAACTGAATTTGCAATTGCAATACTTTTAGATGATAATTCTTGGGTAGATAAGGAACTACGTAGCAGAGAATATTTTATGCGTAAATCTTTCTTCAGCATAGTGAAGAGAGTATAATGATATTATTTATCAAATTATTCTTTACCTGCAACAGCAAAAAATACCTTAAAAAATAACATTAAAATAAGATAAGTTCCCAAGGTGATGATATAACTGTCCATAGTCTTTGTTTTTTGTAAATGAGCCAATAATCGTTGTTGTTGAGTTAAAAATAGGTAAAATAATTAATACACTATCCTTGAAATGCACTTTTTTCTCGTTGAAATGCACTTTTTTATAATAAAATTAACATTATGGTATATATTCCGCAACATTTATTAATCTAATCAACTGAAAATCAATAAATTAATTGTATCAAGATTTAAACACATTATTAATGTTATAATTTAACGTTGGTAATTTTATTTAATTGTCAATTTCAGATTAATAAAAATATCAGATTCGTAAACTATAATTATGGTTTTAGCATTAATAATTAAGCATTGTTGTGTAATATAAAGTGGCTATTATAGACTAAATTAGTGGTGTTGAATTATGACAGAAATTCCCTTAAACATACAATTAAGTGCATTGCCTACCGGACCGGGGGTTTATCAATTTTATGATAGTAATGACAGTATTTTATATGTAGGGAAAGCAAAGAATTTAAAGAAACGTGTTTCCTCTTATTTTAATAAGAATCATGAGTACGGAAAAACACGTGTTTTAGTAAAAAAAATTAGGGCTATAAAACATATAGTAGTTCCTACGGAATCAGATGCCCTTTTGTTAGAGAACAATTTAATAAAAGAGCTAAGACCTAGGTACAACGTGTTATTAAAGGATGATAAATCATATCCTTGGTTATGCTTGAAAAATGAACGGTTTCCAAGATTATTCCCGACGAGAAGGGTGATAAAGGATGGCTCAGAATATTTTGGACCTTATACTAGTATGAAAACGGTAAGAGTTCTTTTAGACCTTATTAAAAGTGTATATCCTTTAAGAACTTGTAATTATGATTTATCCGCAGAGAAAATTAATGCAGGTAAGTATAAGGTATGTTTAGAATATCATTTAGGGAATTGTAAAGGACCTTGTGAGGGGTATCAATCTATAACCGAATATGATCGTCAAATAGATGATATAAGGCAAATTGTTAAGGGTAATTTTAAATCGTCTATTACTTATTTTAAAAGTCAAATGAAAGCTTTGGCTGCTGAAATGAAATATGAGGAAGCTCAGGAAATTAAAGATAAGATAGATGTACTTGAAAACTATCAGGTTAAATCTACCATTGTAAACCCTAAGATTAGTAATGTTGATGTATTCAGTATTATATCAGACAATTCTTTTGCTTATGTAAATTTTCTTCAATTGGCACATGGTTCTATAATTAGGTCTCATACCATGGAGATAAAGAAGAAGCTTGAAGAGCAAGATGAAGATCTTTTGGAATTGGCCGTTGTTGAAATAAGGGAAAGATTCAACTCAGATTCAAAAGAGCTTTATGTTCCTTTTGAAATTGCAGTGTCACCAGGTCTTAAGGTAACTGTTCCTAAACTAGGGGATAAAAAACGGATACTTGATCTGTCTGAACGTAATGCCAAATTTTTTAGGCAAGAACGATTCAACCAAATTAAAATAATTGATCCCGATCGCCATACCAACAGGATTATGGCGCAAATGAAAAAAGATCTCAGATTATCTGCGGAGCCTAGGCATATTGAATGTTTTGATAATAGTAATATACAAGGTAGTAACCCTGTAGCTGCATGTGTTGTCTTTAAAGATGGTAAACCGTCGAAAAAAGAATATCGACATTATAATATAAAGACAGTAACCGGACCTGACGATTTTGCCTCGATGGAAGAGGTTGTGTATCGCAGGTATAAAAGATTACAGGAAGAAATGCAACCTTTGCCTCAGTTAATTGTTATTGACGGTGGTAAGGGGCAGCTATCTTCAGCTTTAAAAAGTCTTGACCTTTTAGGTTTAAGAGGTAAAATTGCTATTGTAGGAATTGCAAAAAGGTTAGAGGAAATTTATTTTCCTGAAGATCCAATTCCGCTCTATTTAGATAAAAAATCTGAAAGTTTAAAGATCATTCAGACTGCAAGAAATGAGGCGCATAGATTTGGTATTACCCTTCATAGGAATAAAAGAAGTAAAGGAGCTATTAATTCTGAGCTAGAAAGTATAGATGGAGTGGGTGAAAAAACGGCACAGCAATTATTGAAAAAATTTAAATCGGTAAAGCGTATCAAAGAAGCTTCGGTAGAGAGTTTAAGTCAAGAGGTAGGTGTGTCAAAAGCAAAAAAGATATATGAGTCTTTTCATAAATAATAATTTAGATAAAACAATAACCTGGGTAGTGGTGGCCATGTTAACCGCTAGTTCTTTAATGTCTCAAAATGTGGAGGAAAAGAAGAAGCCAAAGATAGGTCTTGTTTTAAGTGGTGGCGGAGCAAAAGGGATGGCACATATTGGTGCTTTAAAAGTAATTGAGGAAGCTGGTATTGAAATCGATTATATTGGTGGTTCTAGTATGGGTGCTATTGTTGGGGCATTATATGCCGCAGGTTACACCGCTAATGAATTAGATTCGTTATTTAAAGCGACAAATATAGGCTCGTTAATACAAGATAATCTTCCTAGAAGTGCTAAGACATTTTATGAAAAAGAGGACTCTGAACGGTACGCATTAACGCTGCCTTTTAAAAATTTTAAAGTAACTGTACCACCAGCATTTTCTAGTGGTCAGAATATATATAATGAGTTTGTTAGACTTTTGTATCATGTGAAAGATATAGATGACTTTAATAAATTGCCTACCCCGTTTGTCTGCATAGCAACCGATATTGAAACAGGTAAACAAGTAATTTTGAATTCTGGTTATTTGCCAGAGGCTATTTTGGCAAGTGGTACTTTGCCGTCTTTATTTGAGCCTACCGTTATTAATGATAAAGTTTTAATAGATGGTGGTGTGGTCAATAATTATCCTATAGATGAAGTAAGGGCTATGGGAGCAGATATAATAATTGGTGTAGATGTTCAGCATGATTTATCTGACAGGGAAGCATTGTTATCCGCTACTGAAATTCTATTGCAGATTAATAATTATAGAACGGTTGCTGATATGAAAGTTAAGTCTGTAAAAACCGATATTTATATAAAACCTAAAATAGAAGATTATACCGTATTGGATTTCAATAAATTGGCAGAAATAGTTAAAACCGGTGAAGATGCTGCAAATTTAAAAATAGAAGAATTAAGAGAGCTGGCAACAGATTATAAGAAGAACAAAAATTCAATCTCTGTGATTGAGGCAGATGAAGAACTTACGGTAAATAGATTGTTGATTGATGGTAATACTAATCATACAAGAGGGTATGTAAAAGGTAAATTACGATTCAATTTAGATGAATCTATTAATTTTAAAAAACTACAACAGGGTATTAGTAATTTATCTGCAACAGGTAATTTTAGAACCATAAAATACAAATTACTAGATAACTTAAATGGAGGTGAAGACTTAATTCTTCCTTTAGATGAAACCAGGAATACCTCTTTTTTAAGATTAGGAGCTCACTTTGATGATTTGTATAAAAGTGCTGCAATTATTAACCTGACAAAGCATAGAATATTATCAAAGGATGATGTTGCTTCCTTTGATTTAATTTTAGGGGATAATATTAGATATAATTTCGAGTATTATGTAGATAAAGGTTCGTATTGGAGTTTTGGTTTCAATTCTAGATTCAATGATTTTGAACAGGAAATAAATTTCGATTTAATAGAGGATAATTTTGAGGTTGGCACAGGAAGCCGAATAAATACAATTAATTTGAATGTATCTGACTTTACCAATCAACTATATATTCAAACCGTAGTTAAAGAAGAGTTTGCTTTTACTTTAGGGGCAGAATTTAAACACTTACAATATAGTACTAGAACTTTTGGGGATATACCTGATACTACTGTGCCGGATAATACTAGTAGTAGTGGTAGAACGTATTTTGAAAGAAGTAATTTTGTTAGTACGTATGGTCAATTGAAACTAGATACGTACGATGATAAATATTTTCCCTCTAGAGGATTATATTTTAGTGGTGATATGCATTACTATGTATTGTCATCAGATTATAATAATAATTTTAAGGATTTTTCAGTATCAAAAGCTCGTATGGGTATGGCTATACCGTTAGTTAAAAATCTATCTATTAATATAGAAACAGAAGGTGGTTTTAAATTAGGTACATCTAAAGTAACCTCGTTCGATTTTATATTAGGAGGTTACGGTACAGATTTTATAAATAACCTAGTACCTTTTGTCGGCTATGATTTTATTAGTCTGCCCGGTAATAGTTTTGTGAAAGCCTATGCTAGGTTAGATTATGAATTTGCTAAAAAGAACCATGCCTTATTCTCCGCTAACTTTGCCAATGTAGATGATGATTTGTTTAGAACTGGAGATTGGTTTCAGGCACCAACGTATTCTGGCTACGGTATTGGTTATGGTTGGGAATCTTTTTTGGGACCTGTAAACCTTATGTACTCATGGACTCCAGAAATAGAAAGGTCTCAGTTTTTTGTTAGTATTGGCTATTGGTTTTGATCATGACCAAGAAATAATAATGGCTCAAAAAGCTTAAACTACATTTTGTTTTCTTAAGAAATTCCCAATTATCAATTAGAAGTGTGAATAACTGTTAAGTTTATCATTAAAGTAAGTTAAACCGTACTATAGGTATAATAATGTGCCTTAAATTTACATCAGCTAAGGGGTGGTTCCCTTACAACTTTAAGTAGTGGTTTTTCATAATTTAAAGTTTGGTTGGTTATTTAGGAAAAGCCCAGTTTTTAGACTGGGCTTTTTTTATACAATACTTTGGAATAAATATTGTTTAAGATATTGTAACGAAAGTGATTGATTAAGATCAATTACTATTTTTACATTAAACTACGGACTATGAAAAAAATATTTTTATTCGCCCTTTTCTTAACATATTTTGGTGTCCAAAGTCAAAGCTCCCAATCTGCCTTTAAAACAGGGGAATGGTTAAAATTTAGAATGCACTATGGCTTTTTAAATGCCAGTTATGCTACACTTCAAGTTAATTCTACAACAATAGATGACAAGCCTGTATATCATGTGGTTGGCCATGGAGAAACAACTGGTGTTGCTAGTTGGTTTTTTAAAGTAGATGATACTTATGAAAGCTATTTCGATAAAAGAGACGGCAAGCCATATAGATTTGTTCGAAAAATTGATGAAGGCGGTTATACTAAAGACGTTGAAATAAACTTTGATCATAATGCGTCTAAAGCCGAACTTAATGATAAGAAAAACAAGAAAAAGCTTAATTTTACATTAGAGAACAATATACAGGACTTAATATCCGCTTTTTATTTTTTAAGGAACAATTATAAAACAGAGGACCTTGAAGTAGGAAAAGCGATTACCTTGAAAATGCTTTATGATGATGATGGTATTTTCGACTTTAAACTTAAGTATTTAGGTTTAGAAGTTTTAAATACAAAATACGGTAAAGTAGAATGCTTAAAATTTAGACCACTAGTTCAATCTGGGCGTGTATTTAAAGAGCAAGAAAGCTTATCGTTATGGGTGTCGAATGATGACAACAGAATTCCCATAAGAATTAAAGCAGATTTAGCGGTAGGTGCTATAAAAGCAGATTTAGACGGGTATAATGGTCTTAAGCATCAGTTTAAAATTATAATGGATTAGACCGTAAATGGAAGATAAAGAGAAAATCGAATCCCAGATATCTAAACTAGAAGAAAAATATAAAGATTCAGGGCAAGATTTAGGCTCTTATTTAGATGGCTTATTGCACCAGCGTTATCTTACCTATTGGGACTATATTCATTTAGATACCTTACTTAGCTTACAGGTTCCAAGAACACACTTTCCTGATGAAGAAATTTTCATCATGTATCATCAAATAACAGAACTGTATTTTAAATTGATTTTGCATGAGCAAAAACAATTGGTGGATGATAAAAGTGGAAACTTAGAATTTTTTATAGAAAAAGTTAGAAGGGTCAATAGCTATTATAAAGTACTTATATCCTCTTTTAGTGTAATGATAAAGGGTATGGAGCGTGAGCAGTTTTTGCAATACCGTATGGCATTGCTTCCTGCAAGTGGTTTTCAATCAGCGCAATTTAGAATGATTGAGTTGTACGCTACTCCTTTAGAAAATTTGGTTCACGTTACAGATAGGGCTCAGTTTTCATCAAAAGATTCCATTGAAGAATTGTACGAACATATCTATTGGAAAAAGGGAGCGACAGACTTATCTACCGGAGAAAAAACTTTAACATTAAAACAGTTTGAGTATCGATATACGCCAAGGTTAATAAGAATTGCCAAACAGGTGGAAAACGCAACAATATATCATAAATACTTAAGTTTACCCAAAGAGCAAAGAGAAGATAGTGCATTGGTAAGTGTGTTAAAAACTTTAGATATGAACGCCAATATAAATTGGCAATTAATGCATATGGGTTCTGCCCATAGGTATTTAAGAAAAGATACTGGTGATATTGAGGCTACGGGAGGTACAAATTGGAAAGAGTATTTACCCCCAAGCTTTCAGAAGATTGTGTTTTTTCCAGAATTGTATACAGAACAAGAATTAAATAATTGGGGTAAGCAATGGGTAGACCATATGTTAAATCCAGATAAATCAAGAGTAGAGTAATGCAGAAATATTGGGGCATAATATTAGTGTTGACTTTAATGGCATCATGCAAAGACGCTAATGACCAGAAAAATGACATAGCGCAAGATATTAGTGTAATTGAAGTGCCAGAAGTAAATGAAAGATTTGGTTTTAATTTAGATGAATTCAATGTTAAACTAGATACAGTGAGGTATGGTGATAGTTTTGGTGAATTAATGCAAGAGCATAAAGTTGATTATCCAAAAGTCTTATCTATTTCAGAAAATTTCAGAGACAGTTTTGATGTTCGTAAAATTAGGATAGGTAAGCCATATGTTATCTTACAATCTAAAGATACATTGGCACAGGCTCAAGTGTTTATCTATGAGAACGACCCAATTAATTATACCGTAGTAGATTTGCGTGATAGCGTGAAGGTGTATAAAGATAAAAACAAGGTGAAATTTGTTCAACGTGAAGTTTCCGGGGTTATAGAATCCAGCTTGTCAGAGGCAATATTGGATCAAGGAGTAGATTATAATGTTACTCACAACTTGGCAAATGTATATGCTTGGACTATTGATTTTTCTAGACTACAAAAGAATGATAAGTTCAAGATTATCTACAATGAAAAATATATAAACGATACGGTTTATGCAGGTGCTGAGCCAATAGAGGCTGCTTATTTTGAGCATAATGGTAAACCTATTTATGCCTTTGCCTATGAAAATGATTCTTTAAGAAGTATTGTAGATTATTTTGATGAAGAAGCGAATAATCTTCGAAGAACATTTTTAAGAATGCCTGTTGAATATGGTAGGTTATCTTCTAGGTACAATCTAAAAAGAAGAATTAAATATTACGGGTACAAATTGCGTCCACACAAGGGTACTGATTATGCCGCACCTATTGGAACGCCTATAATGGCAACTGCCGATGGTACAGTTGAAGAATCAACGAGAAGGGGTGGTAATGGTAAATACGTAAAAATCAGGCATAATGCTACATACTCTACTCAGTATCTGCATATGAAAGCTCAAAATGTTAAAAAGGGCGAATTTGTAAGGCAAGGTGATGTAATTGGTTGGATAGGTATGACAGGTAATACAGGAGGTCCACATGTTTGTTATCGTTTTTGGAAAAATGGAAGACAGGTTGATCCTTTAAGAGAGGAATTGCCACAAGCAGAACCCTTGCATGATTCATTAAAAGAAGAATATTTTACATATATCTCTACCTATAAAGAACAATTGGATTGTATTATATATCCTAAGGTTTTATTAGAAGATGAAGAGGATTTACTAACACTTAATCAATAAAATGGCACTAGATAAAATTAACCCACAACAAACTGACATTTGGAAAAAGTTAACGGCTCATTATGAAGAAACTAAAGGTACACACCTAAGAAGTTTATTTTCTTCGGATGCCAATAGGGCAGAAAAGTTCACGCTACAATGGAACGATTTTCTTTTTGATTATTCTAAGAACAGAATTTCTGAGGAAACAATGCAGTTGTTACTTAAGTTGGCTGACGAGGTTAATTTAAAAGGAGCAATTAAGGATTATTATGATGGTGCCTTAATTAATGAAACAGAAGGAAGAGCTGTTTTGCATACCGCGTTACGTGCTAAGAAAGATGATGAAGTCTTGGTAGATGGCATAAATGTAATGCCAGAGATTTATGAAGTAAAAGAACATATAAAAGAGTTTACCAGTTCAGTAATCAACGGAGATTTAAAAGGATACACTGGTAAGGCTTTTACTGATGTAGTAAATATTGGTATTGGAGGATCAGACTTAGGTCCGGCGATGGTAACCGAGGCGTTGAAATTTTATAAGAATCATTTATCCATTCATTTTGTTAGTAATGTAGATGGAGACCATGTTCATGAAATTTTAAAAACGTTGAACCCAGAAACAACTTTGTTCGTAGTTGTTTCTAAAACGTTTACAACCCAAGAAACCTTAAGTAATGCTACCACCATTAAGAAATGGTTTTTAAAGCATGGTACACAAGAAGATATAGCAAAACATTTTGCGGCAGTTTCAACAAACAGTGAGAAAATTGCTGAATTTGGTATTGATCCGGCGAATGTATTTCCTATGTGGGATTGGGTAGGTGGTAGATTCTCATTATGGAGTGCTGTTGGTCTTACAATTGCCTTAGCAGTTGGATATGAAAATTTTGATGCGCTATTAGAAGGTGCCAATGAGGTTGATGTTCATTTTAAGGAAACTGAATTTTCAGAGAATATTCCTGTAATTATGGCATTGGTAAGTGTGTGGTATAATAATTTTTATGGCGCTGAAACAGAAGCTATAATTCCTTACGCTCAATACTTAAGTAGGTTCTCTGCATATTTACAGCAAGGCATAATGGAAAGTAATGGTAAAAGTGTAGATAGAGCTGGCAATACCGTTGGTTATGAAACAGGTACAATAATCTGGGGAGAACCAGGCACTAACTCTCAGCATGCGTTTTTTCAATTAATACATCAAGGGACTAAATTGATTCCTACAGATTTTATTGGGTTCAAGCATTCTTTGCATGGAGATAAAGATCATCATGATAAATTGATGGCTAATTATTTTGCACAGACAGAGGCTTTAATGAATGGTAAGACGAAAGAAGAAGTCGTAGAAGAGTTAAAAGTTAAAAATTTATCAGAATTAGAAATTAACAAGCTTGCTCCATTTAAAGTGTTCACAGGTAACAAGCCTACGAATACAATATTGATAGAAAAGCTTACTCCAAAGTCATTAGGCTCATTAATAGCGCTTTACGAACATAAAATTTTTGTACAAGGTGTTATTTGGAATATTTTTAGCTATGATCAATGGGGTGTAGAATTAGGAAAACAATTGGCTGGTACAATTTTAGATGATATTAAAAATTCAGAAATATCAAAACATGACAGCTCAACGTTGCAACTTCTTCGATATTTTAAGAAATAATTGGCAATTCTACAATCTTAATCTAAAAACTATAACTATTTAATATTCAGTTTCATTGTTTCATTTTTTACGGTATTTTTGCACTGCTGATTTAACGTTACCTTAACGTTAGAGGACAAAAATTAAAAGACTTTTGCAGCAAGTTAAAAAACTAACAAATACTTGAAAAAATGAAAAAAATGTATTTTGCAATAGCGGCATTTTTAATGACCGTAACTGCTTTTTCACAAGGCACTATTACAGGTACCGTATTAGATGGTGACACAAATTCACCACTGCCTGGTGCTACCGTAATGGTAAAGGGTACTACAAATGGTGCTTCATCTGATTTTGATGGAAATTTTACAATCAATGTAAGTGCTGAATCTGGAACATTGGTAATTTCTTATATCGGTTTCGATTCAAAGCAGATTGCTTTTACTTCTGCTGGTAATATTGGTTCAATTGTTTTAGAGCCTAATGCTGAAGAATTAGAAGGTGTTGTTGTTGTTGGTAGAGGTATTATTGACCTTGCTAGTGATAGACAAACTCCAATTGCTGTTTCTTCTATTCCTGTTGAGATTATTCAAGAGAAGATAGGTACACAAGATATTACCATGACATTGGTTAATACTCCTTCTGTATATGTATCTGGTCAAGCAGGTGGTTTTGGTGATTCTGATATGAGAGTTCGTGGTTTTGAGCAAGATAACACTGCCTTTCTTTTAAATGGTCAGCCAATTAACGGTATGGAAGACGGTAAAATGTACTGGTCTAACTGGTCTGGTTTAAATGATATTGCAAGTGGAGTTCAAATTCAACGTGGTTTAGGTTCTTCTAAATTGGCGATTTCCTCTGTTGGTGGTACGGTTAACTTCGTAACTAAAGCAACAGAAATGAACGAAGGTGGTTTTGGTTATGCAACTGTAGCTAACGATAACTATATTAAAACTTCTGCAGGTTATAACACAGGTGTTTCTGAAAAAGGTTGGGGTTTAAGTGTAATGCTTTCACACTGGCAAGGAGATGGTTACAACGAAGGTAACTTTGGTGAAGGTCAAACTTATTTTATTTCTGCTGGTTTTAGACCAAATGAAAAGCATGGTTTTAACTTGTTATTAACTGGTGCACCACAATTTCACGATCAAAACTTTACAAAATCTATAGCTGATTATCAGCAATATGGTTTACGTTACAATAATAACTGGGGTACTTACAATGGTGAGTACAAAACTGAAAGAAGAAACTTTTACCATAAACCGGTTGCTAACTTAAACTGGGATTTTACTATCAGTGATAAATCAAACCTTTCTACTGTATTATATGCCTCTTGGGGTAATGGTGGTGGTACTGGTGACCGTGGTAACAGAATTAGAACTGCCGAAGGTCGTATTGATTATGATGCTATTTACGCTGCTAACGGTGAAATTGAAAATGGAGCTGGTGGTTATTTTACAGCTGGTGGAGGTTATGTTACTCGTTCTTCTATGAACTTACATAGCTGGTACGGTTTAATTTCAAACTTCGAAACTAAAATTACAGATGAACTTTCTTGGAATGTAGGTTTTGATTTAAGAACATATTACGGTAAGCACTTTAGAGTTGTTTCTGATTTTCATGGTCTTGATTCTTGGGCAGAAACAATTCGTTTAAGAGATCAAAATAACAATCACGAGAGATATGGTACATTTGGTACTTATAAGAATGTATTGGCAACAGAAAGCTTTAGACCTTCTGGTTGGGCTGCTGCTTTTGATTCTTATCCTGAAGATCAAAAAATTGCATATAGCAATGATGAGCGTATTTCTTACGGTGGTTTGTTTACGCAATTAGAGTATGCTACAGATAATATGTCTGCATTTTTCCAAGGTTCGGTTTCTAACCAATCTCACCAAAGATTTGACTTTTTTCAATATGCGGATCAAGCATTAATCGACGGTAGTTCTAGTCAAGGTACAGATGAGCCTATACCAGCTGGTATTACTCCTGGTACAGATTCTGAAAAAGTAGATAACTTAGGTTACAACGCTAAAGCAGGTTTAAGCTATAAAGTTTCTGAAGCTCACGCATTTTATGTAAACACTGGTTACTACAATCGTCAGCCTTACCACGATAATATTTACTTAAACTTTACAAACCAAGTAAACCCGTTAACTGAAAATGAAAAGATTTTTGGTTTAGAAGCTGGTTATGGTTTCAAAAGTTCAATATTCTCTGCTAACGTTAACTTGTATAGAACTTCTTGGAAAGATAGAGTTGTATCTAGCTCTAACATAGTTGATGATGTTCTTCAGTTTACAACCAATTTTGGTACTGAGCAATTACACTCTGGTGTTGAAGTAGATTTTAAACTTAGACCTATTGCAGACCTATCTATAAATGGTCAATTTTCTGTAGGAGATTGGGAATATAAAGGTGATGCAACTACGCAGGTTGCTGATGAAGATAGAAACATAATTAGCTTTGAAACCGTTGATTACGACGGTGGTAAAGTTGGTGGTGCTGCACAATTATCTGGTGGTTTAGGTTTTGCTTATAAAATCAACCAAAAATTCTCTATCGATTCTGATTGGAGATATTATGATAATTTATATTCTGATGTTGGTGCTGTTAAAGAGAATTTGAAATTACCTTCTTACAACTTGTTAGATGCTGGTATTACTTTTAGAGTTCCTTTAGGTGCTGATAAATTAAAGCAATTGAAAATAAGAGGTAACATTAATAACTTACTTGATACTGAGTATCTTTCAACATTGACTACTGCTAATTTTGCAGAAGCTGGTGATGAATTGTATAAAGGTATTGCTGTATCTAACCAGGGTTACTTTGGTTGGGGTAGAACTTGGAACGTTACTTTACGTTACGAATTCTAGTAAAAATATTAAGAGTAAAAATAGACCCTGACTGTAAAGTCAGGGTTTTTTTATGCCCAAAAATCAGTACATTTAAAACTTAAATTATAGAACTATGTACGAAACTATTCACATGTTACATTCTTACTTGGCATATATAGCATTGGCTGTATTGGTCTTAGCGGTTATCAACGCTATTTCTGGTCTAGTAGGAAAGAGAATTTTTAATATGGGCAAAGATCTTAGATTAAGCCTATTTGCACTTATTTTATGCCATATTCAATTGTTAATAGGGTTAATACTATATTTTGTTTCTCCAAGTGGGTTAAGTGCAATTCAAGAATTTGGCATGGGTGGTTTGTCTTCGGCGGCACGTTTATTGGCGGTAGAGCATCCTTTCATTAACATACTGGCAATAGCAGCTATAACT
>TARA_R110002033_G_scaffold87128_2_pt1 | contig 52072 bp, 58 predicted proteins | sample TARA_R110002033 | Tara Oceans TARA_R110002033 (sample SAMEA4397051) | marine metagenome | biome: Polar Biome; feature: [SRF] surface water layer (ENVO:00010504); material: water (ENVO:00002006), including particulate matter (ENVO:01000060) such as... | depth 5 m
ATTTAATTACTTTTTAAAACTTATCTTCTTTTAAACAAAAAATAATCATATTTGGAATATACTTCGCAAAAATAGCAGGGACTTCTCAAATGAGCGAAGAAATAGAAAATATTGCCACTAAAAAAGATAAAAATTTATTTGAAAGATTTTTTTCAAATATTACAAATTTTGACCGTTTTTTAGATCAAAAAATTGACTTTGTATTATTAAAAATAATTAATATCCTTAGATATGCTTTTATAATAGTTATGATTATGTATCTAGCAGTTTGTCTTATGAGTTTATCCCATAAAGTTATTGCTATGACTATTAATCAAGGAGTATTAGACTTTGACTCAATAAAAAATATTTTAACAGATGGTTTATTTATATTGATTATTTTAGCAATCGTAAAATCTTTTTTTATCAAACATAGTTTTGATTATGCAATTACATTTTTAGAAATAGCCTTTGTTGTTTTGGTTCGAAAATTAATATTACTTCAAACTGAACCATCAGAAACATTTCTTTTACTTGTTTTAGGATTTACCTCTGCTTTATTTTTTGTACTTATAATATATGTGCATCAATACATAAAAAAAGAAAAGGTGGAAAATAAATGATTAATTTAGAATATACAGATATTTTTGATGGTAATAAAATAAAAAAAATACAATTTTCTAAACACCTTATAAAAAGTCCATACAAAGAGAAGTCACTCTTTGCCATTTTAGTTGATGGTAAATCAATGGAGCCAGTTATAAATCACAAGGCAGTAATAATTGCAGACTTATCAAATAAAAAACTTGAAGATTCAAATATTTATTTAGTTTATTATGAAAATAAGATGTGGGTTAAAAAATATGATTTATTAAATAAAATTTTTATCTCTATCAATCCTGATTTCTCTCATTTAGTTTACAAAGAAGAAGATATTCATTTAGTAGCCAAAGTAATACTCACTTTTACCACATTTTAACCTTCATAAAAAAACTACACAATTTCTTTCAAAATCACTAAGCAATAATACTATGCCATAAATATGCCATTATTTATTTGTACTATTTTTTCAATTAAATATAAAAGGTACAATTATGAAAAAAGTAATTATTATTGGGGCAAGCTACGCGGGTTTATATGCGGCAAAAGAGCTTTCAAAGAATAAAAATATTGAGATTTTACTCTTTGATAAAAATGACTATCATTACATGCAAGTAGAAGCTTATGGCTTTGTTGCTACAAAATATAATACTTCAGAGGTAACAATAGGCATAAATAATTTTGTACAAAAGCTAAATTCTAATATCACATTTTACAAAAAAGAAATTCATTCGTTTGATTCAAAAACTAATACTATCACTACAATAGAAAAAAAGACTTTTAATTATGATTATTTAATTATAGCTACAGGTTCTCTCACTAATTTTCCAATTCAAGTTCCAAATATACAAAAATATTCTACAGGAATAAAAACTCTCCAAAAAGCAACTCAAGTAAATAAAATGTATCTAGATATCCTAGAAAAAATAAATATGAATTCTTCTGATATAGAGGAATATAATATTGTTATTGGTGGAGCTGGACTTTCAGGTGTTGAGATTGCAGCAGAAATGTCAACAGTATTTAAAAATAAGAATATCTCTAAAATAAATATCTCTATTGTTGATGGGATGAATACGGTCCTACCAAATATGAATGAAAGATTAGTTTCAGAATGCCAAAAAAGACTAAAAGAACTAGGTATACAAATATATTTAGAATCTTTTATAAAAGATGTAGATGAAAAAAATATATATTTAGCAAATGATACACAAATAAAATATGACTATTTCATATTTACAGGTGGAATAAAAGGAATAACAATTGATTCACAAAAAGATTACGAAGTAAATAAACTTAATCAATATATTACGGATGACTACTTACATCTAAAAGGTGAAGATAATATATTTGTAATTGGAGATGTTGCGGAAGTTACTTATAATAATAAATATTTTGCCCCTACTGCACAATTAGCCATTAGTGCAGGTCATTATGTTGCTTCATATATTCAAAAAGAAGTTACTAATTCTCAATACAATATCATGGATACTTTCAAGCCAAAACTAAAAGGTACACTCATATCTCTAGGTGGTAATTATGCCATTGGATTACTATTTAATAAGTACTTCGCAAAAGGATTCTTCATCCATATGTTAAAGCATTTTGTTACAAAACTTCATAGAAATGCACTTTCATAAAATATAAAGTAATGACATAATTTTGTCATTTTTTACAATTATAATCATTTTGGAAAAAGAGAACTGGTATTTTTATAACAAATGTAACTTATAAATTAAAGGAGTATAAATGTCAAAAATAGCTTTTATTGGTTTAGGGAATATGGGTGAACCTATGGCTATAAATTTAATCAAATCTGGACATAAATTGAAAGTATTTGATTTAGCTGCTGAACCATTAAAAAGAACAGAAAAACTTGGTGCAACTATTGCAAAAACTGCAGGGGAATGTGTTGAAGATGCAGAGTTTGTTATTAGTATGTTACCAGCTGGTAAACATGTAGAGGGGTTATATTTAGGCGAAACTAATCTATTAGAAAAAGTTTCAAAAGATTGCATTGTAATTGATTGTAGCACTATTGATGTAGCTACAACAAAAAAATTATCACAAGAAGCAAATAAAAGAAATATTAATATCCTTGATGCACCTGTATCAGGTGGTGTAGGTGGAGCGAAAGCTGGAACTTTAAGTTTTATGGTTGGGGGAACTAAACAAAACTTTGAAGTAATTAAAAATTTATTATCGTGTATGGGTAAAAATATATTTCATGCAGGAGAATCTGGTGCTGGTCAAATGGCAAAAGCTTGTAATAACATGTTATTAGGAATTTTGATGGTGGGAACATCAGAAACTTTACAATTAGGAATTGCAAATGGCTTAGATCCAAAAATTTTATCTGAAATTATGTTAAATAGTAGCGGAAGAAATTGGACCTTAGAAGTTTACAATCCATCACCTAATATATTAGAAAATGTTCCATCAAGTAATAACTATGAAGGGGGATTTGCATTGGATTTAATGTTAAAAGATATGAATTTAGCTATGCAAGCTAGTTCTGAAAGTAAATCAGCTACACCCTTAGGATCTCTGTCTAGATGTTTATATGCACAATACTCAAATATGGGTAATGGACACAAAGATTTTTCATCTATTTATGATTATTTTTCTACAAAGTAAGAAAGATATTAATATAAAAATTAAATTATAAAAAACAAAGGACTACTATGAAAATTACGAATTTAGCGATGGCATCTGTTATCACTTTAAGCATTGGTGCCACTTCTGGTTTGGCTGAAGATAAAAAAGTTTTACTTAAAGTTCCAACAGCATATACAACTAATTTAGTTGGTTTAGGAACACCGTTAGTCTCTTTTAAGAAAACAGTAGAATCAATTTCTTCAACAATAAAAGTAAAGATTTATGAACCAAATAAACTTATTGCTCCATTTGAAATCTTAGATGCAGTATCTGATGGTAAAGTAAATGCAGGTTGGGCATACGCTGGTTATTGGAAGGGTAAAATTCCTTCGGCAGCAATCTTCTCAGCTGTACCATTTGGTCCAGAAGCTCCAGAATTTATTGCTTGGATGTACAAAGGAAATGGATTAAAGCTGTATCAAAAAATGTATGATACTGCAAAATATAATGTACATGTATTACCTTGTTCAATATCTTCTCCAGAAACTGCTGGTTGGTTTACAAAAGAAATTAATGGCCCAGAAGACTTTAAAGGTCTAAAAATGAGATTTGCAGGTTTAGGGGGAGATGTTTTAACTAAATTAGGAACATCTGTATCATTACTTCCAGGTGGTGAACTATTTTCGGGATTAGAAAAAGGTGTAATTGATGCAACTGAATTTTCAATGCCTGCAGTTGACCAAAAATTAGGATTTTCTAAAATTGCTAAATATAATTATTTCCCAGGTTGGCATCAACAAGCTACATTTTTTGAATTATTAATTAATAAAGACACATGGAATGGTATGAGTGCACAACAACAAAGTGCAGTAACAACTACTTGTGAAGCAAATATAACTGATTCATTAGCAGAAAGTGAAGCTATACAAGGTGCTGTTATTAAGAAAAATATAAAAGAAAGAGGTGTAATTGTAAAAAAATTATCGCCAGAAACATTAGAAGCGCTTAGAGGTGCTTGGAAAGAAGCATTAGTTGACCTTAGAAAAGATCCAGAATTTGATGCAGTATGGAAAGATTTATCAGAATTTAGAGCTAATTATAAATACTGGAATGACTTAGCATTTTTACCTAGAAACTAGAAAATTTAAAAAGGAATACTATGAAAATAACAGACCACATAGTTGAACCATTAAAAATTTATGATGATATTACACATACAAGTGATAGTGAAGTAACTTCAAAAGATGAAGAGTTTCCTAAAATTTGTAAAATTTTAAATGCTTTTGTATTTAAAGTTGGGACAGCCATTTCATGGCTGTCTATTCTTTTAATTGCAATAATAGTTATACAGGTACTTTTAAGATATTTATTTTCTATAAATTTAGTGCAACTAGAAGAGTTACAATGGCATTTATATGCCACCATTATTATGTTTGGATTATCTTATGCAATGGTTAATCACTCACATGTTAGAGTTGATATTTTAAGAGTGAAATTTAATCCAAGACTACAAAGAAAAATTGAAATATTTGGTGTTTTAATATTAATGATTCCATTTATATTAATTGTTATTAAATATGGTGTGGATCTGACAGAAGAAGCACTAAGAATAAACGAAAGATCAAGTTCACCTACAGGATTACCTTATAGATGGATTGTTAAAAGTGTTATGCCAATTAGCTTTAGTTTATTATTAATTGCAAGTATTTCAAGAGTTATTAGACATACAAGCTATTTATTAAAAGGCAGAAAAAATGGAAATTAATGATTATTTAGTTATTTCAATGTTTGCATCATTTATCTTACTACTTATCACAGGAATTCCAGTTGCTTGGGTTCTAGGTGGAGTGGGAATATTATTTGTAGTAGTGGGATATATTTCAGATATGTATTTTGGGACAATAACAGGATTAGATTTTAGTACGATTGGACTTGTATCAAATAGAATATTTCAAATAATGCATAATTGGGTTTTAGTAGCATTGCCCTTATTTATTTTTATGGGCTTAGCTTTAGATGAATCAGGAATTGCAGAAAAACTTTTAAAATCTTTACAAATGTTTTTTGGGAAAATGAGAGGTGGATTAGCAATCACTGTTGTACTTTTAGGAGTACTACTTGCTGCATCAACAGGAATAATTGGAGCATCAGTTGTTCTTTTAGCTGTAATGAGTTTACCAATTATGTTAAAGCAAGGATATGACAAGCAAACAGCATTGGGTGTTATAGCAAGTTCAGGAACCCTTGGAATTTTAATACCACCAAGTATTATGCTTATTATTATGGCAGACCAATTAAGTATTTCAGTTGGAAATCTTTTTATGGGAGCAGTATTTCCAGGATTTATTTTAGGTTTATTATATATTTCGTATTTAGTAATATTAGGATTTATTAAACCTAAAAAAATGCCTTTAATTCAAGATAATGAAGAACCACATGAAGGCTCAGATATTGTTTTATATTGGGATTTATTTAAAAATATTATTCCTCCAGTTATTTTAATATTATCAGTATTAGGTTCAATATTTTTTGGATTAGCAACAACAACAGAAGCTTCTGGGATTGGTGCACTTGGAGCCTTAATTTTGATGGCAATAAATGGACATTTAACATTAAGTAAAGTTAAAAAAATATGTATGTCAACTATGAATACATCAGGATATATATTTGCTATTTTTGTAGGGGCTACATGCTTTTCATTAGTATTAAGAGAATTAGGTGGAGATGAAGTAATAATATCTGCCCTACACTCAATTTCTGATAACCCTGTTATTGTTATTTTATTTATTTTAGGATTAGTGTTTCTTTTAGGTTTTGTTTTAGATTGGATTGAAATTACACTAATTATTTTACCTTTAGTTGCACCAATCATCTCTCATCTTGCCATTGAAATTAATGGTTTTGGAATTGATAATGCAACCTTAGTTTGGTTTGTGCTACTTGTAGCAATGACCTTGCAAACCTCGTTTTTAACACCACCAGTTGGGTTTGCATTATTTTATTTAAAAGGTGTATGTCCACCAGAAATTCAGTTGTTAGATATATATAAAGGTGTAATTCCTTTTATAATCTTACAACTTATTGGGTTAGCGATAGTATTTTTCTTCCCAGAAGTAGTAACTTGGTTACCTTCAATCGCATATTAAATTAAATTATAAGGAAATTAAATGAAAAAATTAGAAATTATAGTAAGTAATAAATTTATAGAAAGTGAAACAACTCAATATTTTGATAAAGTTTCTCCATTAACACAAGAAGTACAGGTACAAGTACCCTTATGTACAAAAAATGAGATAGATGATGCAGTTGAAAAAGCTCATAAAGCTTATTTGTCATGGAAAGATACTCCAATAATGACAAGAACAAGATTAATGTTTAACTACCAAACTTTGATAAAAGAAAATATTGATGAAATAGCTGAAATATTAAGTATTGAACAAGGAAAAACTTTTGATGATGCAAAAGGAGATATCGTAAGAGGATATGAAGTTGTTGAGTTCGCTTGTAGTGCACCAACACTTATGATGGGAGAAACAGTTGAACATGTTTCAAATAAAATGAATACATACTCTTACAAACAACCATTAGGTGTTTGTGCAGGAGTTACACCATTTAATTTTCCAGCAATGATTCCTCTATGGATGTTTCCAATGGCAATAGTTAGTGGTAATGCATTTATTTTAAAACCATCAGAAATGGTTCCAAATACAACTATGAAACTTGCAGAACTATTCATTAAAGCTGGAGCACCTAAAGATTTATTACAAGTTGTTCATGGACAAAAAGATCAAGTTGATTACTTATTAGATAATCCAAAAGTTAGAGCATACTCTTTTGTTGGATCACCAGAAGTTGGTGCATACATTTATTCAAGAGCAACTGCAAACCTAAAAAGAGCACAAGCTTTTGTAGGAGCAAAAAATCATATGGTTATTATGCCTGATGCAAATAAAGAAAATGTATTAAACGCCTTAGTAGGATCTTCTATGGGTGCAGCAGGACAAAGATGTATGGGAATTTCAGTTGCTTTATTTGTAGGAAAATCAAAAGAGTGGATTCCTGAATTAATTCAAAAAATAAAAGAAGTAAAACCTGGAGCATGGAATGATAAGAGTGCTAATTATGGACCAATTATCACAAAAACTGCCCTAAATAGAATTGAAAGTATCATAGAAGAAGGTGTTAAAGATGGGGCTTCTTTAGTACTTGATGGAAGAAATGCAAAAGTTGATGGATATGATGAAGGAAATTGGGTAGGACCAACTGTTTTTACAGGAGTAACAACAGATATGTCAATTTATACTAAAGAGATCTTTGGACCTGTATTATCTATATTAGAACCAAAAAATTTAAATGAAGCACTAGATATTATAAATAATAATATGTTTGGAAATGGAACATCAATTTTCACTTCAAGTGGAGCAAGTGCAACAAAATTTAGAAGAGAAGTTCAAGTAGGACAAGTAGGTGTTAACTTACCAATTCCTGTACCTTTACCATTTTTCTCTTTTACTGGATGGAGAGGTTCTTTCTATGGTGATTTACACGCTTACGGGAAACAAGCAATAACTTTTTATACAGAAACAAAAACTGTTACAGAAAAATGGTTTGAAGATGAAGAAAATGAAGATGTTGCATTTGATTTTAAAGCTGATCATTCAAAATAATAACTAATAAAAAGGCTTATTAAGTATTTAATAAGCCTTTTTTATAAAGAGGAAAATCTTATGGAAAAAGAAATAACAATTGATAAGATAAAAGATTTTTTACATGATGGAATGACAATTGCTATTGGTGGTTTTATGGGGTGTGGAAATGCCCATAACATTATAGATGAGATTCTAAAAACAAATGTAAACAATTTAACTTTAGTTGCAACAGATACAGCAAGGGATAATTTTGGCATTGGAAAATTAATTGATGATAAAAGAATAACAAAATTATTAGCCTCTCATATTGGTACAAATAAAGAAACACAAAAACAAGTAAATGAAGGCTTTTTAGAAGTTGAATTAATACCCCAAGGTACACTTGCAGAAAGAATAAGATGCGCAGCAGCTGGTCTTGGTGGAGCTTTGACTCAAACTGGTTTGAACACTGAAGTGCAAATTGGAAAAGAGGTTATACATATTGATGGAAAAGATTATATTTTAGAAAAACCAATTCATATAGATATTGCATTCATATCTGCACATAAAGCTGACAAAGCAGGAAACCTAATCTATAAAGGTTCAACTAGAAATTTTAATGTTCCTATGGCTGGAGCTGCTAAAATCACTATTGTTGAAGTAGAAGAAGTTGTTGAAACTGGAATCCTTGATCCAAATTTCATTCATACTCCATTTGTTTATGTAAATCACATCATAAAGGCATAATATGGAAGCTAAAGAAATTATTGCAAAAAGAGTTGCACAAGAATTTAATAATGGAGATTTTATTAATTTAGGAATAGGACTTCCAACACAAGCTGTTAATTTTATTCCTAAAGATATACATATAAATCTACATTCTGAAAATGGATTTGCAGGTATTTGGGACAAAGCAAATGAAAATAATATAGATAAAAATGTTGTAGATGCAGGAGGTTCTAATGTGATTTTAAGAGATGGTGGAATTTTTTTCGATTCTGTTACTTCTTTTGAAATAATTAGAGGTGGGCATATAGATATTACAGTTTTAGGAGCTTTGGAAGTTGATGAAGAAGGTAATTTAGCTAACTGGAAAATACCAGGAAAACTTTTACCTGGAATGGGTGGAGCGATGGACTTAGTTAATGGTTCAAAAAAAGTTATTATTTCTATGCTTCATACTGCAAAAGGAAATCCTAAAATATTGAAACAATGTACTTTACCTTTAACAGGAAAAGGTGTAGTTGATATGATTATTACGGAAATGGGTGTTTTTGAATTTATTAATAATGAATTAGTATTAATAGAATTAATGCAAGGTGTTACATTAAATGATATTAAAGAAGTAACTCCAGCATCATACAAAATTGCATCAAATCTAATAAAATAAAATTTAAAGGTTATTCATGATCAAAAATAAAGTTACTATAATAACAGGAGCAGCTTCGGGAATTGGACTTGATATTGCAACTACTTTTGCAAAAAATGGCGCAAAAGTAGTTCTATCAGATATAAATGAAGAAGCTTTAAATGAGGCAGTAAATAGTTTGCGAGAAAAGGGCTATGAAGCACTTGGAATAAAGTGCAATGTCTTAAAAGAAGATGAAATTAAAGATCTTATAAATATGACAGTTGAACACTATAAGACAATAGATATTTTTATATCAAATGCAGGTATTCAACATGTAAGTAATATTGAGGATTTTCCAACTGAAAAATATGAATTAATGCTAAAACTTATGCTTGTAGCACCTTTTATTGCTATAAAAGAGGTATTTCCTATCATGAAAAAACAAAAATGGGGAAGAATCATAAATATGGCTTCAATAAATGGACTTGTAGGTTTTGCAGGTAAAGCTGGATATAACTCAGCTAAACATGGACTACTTGGATTAACTAAAGTCGCTGCATTAGAAGGTGCACTGGAAAATATAACAGTTAATGCTTTATGCCCAGGATATGTAGATACTCCACTTGTGAGAAATCAAATTGCTGATTTAGCAAAAAATAGAGGTGTTAGTGAAGAAGAAGCCTTAGAAAAGGTTATTTTTTCTTTAGTTCCTCAAAAAAAGTTATTAACTACAGATGAAATTGCAGATTATGCAATGTTTATTGCAAGTGAAAGTGCGAAATCTATAACAGGACAAGCCTTAGTTATGGATGGTGGATATACAATTCAATAAGGAATAAAATGAAAGTTTATATTGTAGAGGCAAAAAGAAGTGCCATTGGAAAATATTTAGGATCATTAAAAAATATTGATCCTGGGCATTTAGCGGGACAGGTAATAAAAGATTTAGTTAAAAATATTGATAATACTTTAATTGATGAAGTTATAGTTGGAAATATATTATCAGCAGGACATGCGCAAGGTGTTGGTCGTCAAGCTTCAATATATGGAGGACTTCCAGATTCTACAGTTGCTTACTCTTTAAATATGTTATGTGGTTCAGGAATGAAAGCTGTTATGAATGCTGCATCTGAAATAAAATCAGGGAATAAAAATCTAATTGTAGCAGGTGGCGTAGAGTCTATGTCAAAAGCTCCTTTTTTAATTTCATCAAAAGCAAGATTAGGTTTAGGTTTGGATAATTCTTTGATGGTTGATTCTATGATTAATGATGCATTAACTGATGCCTTTGGGAATTATCATATGGGAATTACAGCAGAGAATATTGCAGAGAAGTTCAATATCACTAGAGAAGCCCAAGACGAATATGCATTAAATTCTCAAAGAAAGGCCTTAATAGCTAATGAAAAGGGAAAGTTTATTGATGAAATAACTCCTATTACAATACAAGAAAGAAAAGAAGATATAGTTTTTAGTACGGATGAATTTATCAATAAAAATACATCTTTAGAGAAACTTGCTAATTTGAGAGCTGCATTTAAAGATCAAGGAACAGTAACAGCAGGTAATTCATCTGGAATAAATGATGGTGCAAGTTTTACATTATTGGCCTCTGAAAAAGTTGTAAAAGAGTACAAGCTTACCCCTTTAGCTGAAATAGTTGATTATGCAGAAGTTGGAATAGATCCATCAGTTATGGGACTAAGTCCTGCTTATGCTATTGAAAAACTTTTAAATAAGACAAATATTTCAATAAATAATATAGATGTAATAGAAATTAATGAAGCATTTGCAGCCCAATCTTTAGGAGTATTTGAACTTTTAAAAGATAAAATCAAGCTAACCAACCAAACCATACAAGAAAAAATAAATGTAAATGGAGGAGCTATTGCACTTGGTCATCCTGTTGGAGCGAGTGGTAATAGAATTATCGTTTCATTAGTCCATGAAATGCTAAAACAAAATTCAGAATATGGATTGGCTTCTCTTTGTATTGGTGGAGGATTAGGAACTGCTATTTTACTCAAAAAAGTAAAATAGTAAGACTTTTACAAGGAAAACTTTATGGGAAAAGAACTTCATAATGAATTAGATAAACAACTAGATTTTGAAGAAATTTTATTAGATTCATTACCAAATCCTATTTATTATAAAGATATAAATGGTGATTTCATAAGATGTAATTCTAGATTTTCAAAACTTTGTGATGCTTCTAAAGAAAATATTATAGGAAAATCTGCTTATGATTTTTTTCCTATTTCTGTAGTTACAAGACATAAAATAATTGATGCAAATATAATGAAAACATTAAAATCAAATAAAGATGAAGTTCATTTTGTAAAAAAAAGTGGAGAAGTAAGATACTACAACCTAAGTAAAACTGTTTGTTTAAACCAAGAAGGTAATGTAGCAGGTATTATTTGCATAATGACAGATATCACTCAAAGAATTACAGAAAAAGAGTTCTTAATTCAACAAAGTAAATTTGCAGAAATGGGAGAAATGATAGCTTCAATTGCCCATCAATGGAATGAACCATTAGTTGAGTTATCTGCCCAAGTTCAAAGGTTTGAATTACTCCATGCTATGAATAAGATTAATGAAAATATGATGCATGATTTTGTAAATGACACAATGGTTCAAATAAAATATATGTCAAATACACTTAGTGATTTTAGAAATTTTTTAAAACCATCAACTGTTAAAAAAAGTTTTGAAATAAAAAAAGCGATAAAAGAGATATTTGAGATAATTGGAAAACAAATTTTTTATTTAAATATTAATGTTAGTTTGGAATATAAAAATGTAAATGAAGAAATCTATATTTATGGTTATGAAAATGAATTAAAACAAGTTCTATTAAATATAATTAACAATGCAAAAAATAAAATAATTAAAATTGAAAATGAGAAAGTCTTTAATCCACTTATCAAAATAAAAGTTTACCAAAATGAAAGATTCAATATTATTGAAATTTCAGATAATGCAGGACCAATTCCTGAGGAAATTATAGGTCAACTATTTGAACCTTTCTTTACAACTAAAAGTGAAGGTACTGGACTTGGATTATATATGGCTAAACTCATTGTTGAAGATAAAATGTCTGGAAAAATTAGTGTGAAAAATGATGTTGATAATGTTATTTTTTCAATCAAAATACCAATAAAGAAAGAGTAGGCAAACTATGAAAATTTTTTTACTTGAAGATAATAAAACATTGAATGAAACTATAAAGTTGAAATTTGAGAAAAATGACCATAAGGTTTACGCTTTTTTAGATGGGAAAGATGCATATGAAAATATTACGGAAGGTTTTTCATGCTTTATTTTAGATATTAATGTACCAAATATTGATGGTATTAGAATATTACAAAAAATAAGAAAGTATTATGAAGAGGTTCCCATTATAATTATATCAGCAACTGTCGAATTTGAAATAATAAAAAATGCTTATGATTTTGGTTGTAACGATTACTTAAAAAAACCATTTTTTATTGATGAATTATTAATAAAAGTTAATAAATTATGCAAAATTTCTAAAAAAGAAATAACAATAGATAAAGATTGTACTTTTAATTTTAGCGATGGAGTAATCAAATTTAAAGATGAAAAAGTAATACTTACAAAAAAAGAAAACTTAATGATGAATCTTTTTTTAACGAATATAAATAAACTAGTAACTTATGAAAATATACAAAACTATGTATGGGAAGGTGAATATGCATCTTTAGACGCAATAAGGACACTTATAAAAAGATTAAGAAGGAAACTTCCAAAGCAGTATATTTATGCTTCATCAAATAGTGGATACTTTTTCAACTCTGAAGAGGGATAACTCAAAAGAGTTACCTTTATATTCGAATATTTCTTTGTAAATAACCAATCATATCTTTATTTACAAAATCCATACTACTTTCTATTCTTCTTGTACTTTTTAATTTTATTAGTGTGCTTGTATATGTTTCTATTTTATTGGTTAATTTTCTATCATTTAATAATAGAATTATTTTTGCTGATGTTTTATTTATCTGTCTTAATTGTTCATCAACATTTTCATGACCCATTGATAAAATATCTTCTGTTAATTTTGAAAATAGCTCTAATTTTGTGTTTCTAAGCCATTTATTTTGTTCTATTTTATTATTTATTTTTGTAGAAACAAAGGTATCAACCAATTTTGTGGCAACTGCTCCAACTAATGCACTTTTTGCTACTGAAGAAATTAAAGTTAAATTTAGCATAATAATCCTTTTCAATTTCCTGATTATATGAACAATAAACTTAAATCTAAATTATAATGATAATAAGTATCATTAATATTACTTTAAGGTCACAATAAGTATCATATTGATAACAATAATCAAGGTTATAAAAATGAAAAAAATTGAAAAGTTATCTTTATATAAAAAAAATTTAAAGATTCATAGTAATCTATGGAAAGTCTATTATTCAGCACTATTTGTTGCCATTTCATTTGTCATAATAAAAGATTTAATTAATGCCTGAAAAAAATGAACTGCAATTTAATAACTTATTAAAAAAATATAAACAACACTTTAAAAATCTAAAATTTAAAAATACTATTCAAAAAGATTATCTGTTAAAGGCTTTATACTACTCAGAAGGTCACTTAACAGCTGAAAAACTAACTAAAGAATTAAAAACTAAATATAATGTAAATATATCCATTGCAACAGTATATAAAATTTTAAAATTATTTGAAGAACTTAAAATAGTAAAGTGCTTAAATATCATTGAAAATGCAAAATTCTATGAATTAAACTTTTCCAATCATAACCATCTTATATGCAATTCTTGCCACATGATTATAGAATTTAAAGATGAAATTATAGAAAAAAAACAACTATCAATAGCCAAAAATAATAATTATATTTTAAAAGAACATATCATTACTATATATGGATTATGTCCCGCATGTCAAAACTAAAATAAACCTTTTTTTGATAATGATTACAAATTTATAATAAGATATTATTAAGATTATATATATAATAATCTACAAAAGGACTAAATTTGATTACTACAGAAGAAATTATAAATATAGCAAAATTTTTTACAATAATTGCACATACCCCAGGAAGACTAAGAGTAAGAGTTAATCCTAAAATAAAAGATTCTGCTGGAAATATTTCTATTGAAGATATTGAAAAGCTTCCTGAAAAAATATCAGGAATAGAACATATTAAAATAAATAAAATTATTGCCTCAGTTACAATTAAATATGACCCAAAGGTATTCAAACCAAAAATTTGGGAAGACTTAATAAATCAGAAAAACATAGATGAAATAACTAATTTAATAAATAATTTAGCAAAGGAGGTTATTTAATTGGAAACAAACATAGATGAGCAACTTTTAACAAGTGCTAGAGTTGATGTAACTAGTCAAATACCTATTACAACTCAAATACTTAGAATTGCTGTATATGATGAATATAAAGCTTATGAAACATACACAAAAATAATCGAAAAATTTGGTTTAGTGCAACCATTTGTAAATATCAAAGAAGCAGAAGCAATACATTATGGTGCCTTGATTAAACTAATGGAAAAATATGCAGTTGAAGTGCCTATTAATGATTGGTATGAAAAAATTGAAATTCCAAATACATTAATTGAATGTAGTGAAATGGGAGTTGCAGCAGAGATTAATAATATAGCAATGTATAATAATCTATTAAGTCATGTAACTCAAGATGATATAAAAAATGTACTTTATCAATTACAAGCAGCATCTTTTAATAACCATCTACCAGCTTTCAGAAACTCTGTACTTATGCATTATACAAGCAATACAAATGCAAATGTAAATCAAGAAAATATGATGGAAAAACTTGGAGAATATCAAGTTTTACTTGATGACATTATGTCAGGAAATATTGATGAAAGTTCAATTACAAAAATATTTTCTAAGCTTAATTTATCTATGACAAGTGGTGCTGTTTTTGGTGGTGCAATCATTGCACTTATGAATAATTATATTTCAAAAAATCAAAGTGAGGAGTAGAAAATGCCATTACCATTCTTAATCGGTGTAGCCGTAGGAGCAGGTGCTGTACTTGCATATAACAAATCAGATAAAGTAAAAACTAAAACAGATGAAATAGTTGGTAAATCAAAAGAATTTGCAAATGAAACATTAACTAAAACTAAAAAAAATGTTAGTGAATTAAAAGATAATTTATGCACAAAAAAAGAAACTAAAGAAGAAATAGATAAGGAAGAGAAATGAAAGACATCGTTATAAATACAGGAGCTCAAAGAAATGTTCTAGGACATGTAATTAGTGGAGCTATTGCATCTGCTGTTATCAGTGGTGCTATCAATTATAAAAAAGTAAAAGCAAATGAAGTAGAAAAAAAAGCTGCAATTAAAGATACTATTAAAAAGACTTCACAAGGAGCAATTGCAACTGGTGCTGCTATTGCTACTGCTAATTATTTAGGTGAAAAAGGTGGATTATTAAAAGCTGTTACTGCACTTTCTGTTGGGGCAATGGGAATATATGCCCTAGAAGTTATTGAAGAACAACTTGATAAAAAATATCTAACAAATGAGAACTGTCTTTTAGAAGAGGAAATTAATGAATAATCAATACGATATAAACATAGAAAATAGCAGACCAAGTGATATAAAAACTACTGCTAATATAAACCAAAATCCGTATATAAATCAAAATGCAAATTTTGTGAATAATCCACAACAACAAAATATTGAACAATCACAAAGTGGATTTAATACTGGAGATTTTGTAAAAGGTGCGTTAATAGGTGCAGCAGTTACATATTTACTTACAAATAAAAATGCCCAAGAAAAAGCTTTCCAAGTTTTTGGAAAAGGAAGTGAACTTTTTCAAGCAGGAATTGAAGAGTTAAAAGAAAAGTATGAAGATATGAAAGCTCAAATGCAAGCGAATAATGAATAAACCTATGAATAATAAATTTATTAAAGTGCATCAAACTTCTTCAAGACTTAGATATAAATATTTCTTACTAAAAGAAAAATTTATAGATGAAGATATTTTAAAAAATTATCTTGAAAAAGTTAATCATGTTGAAAGTGTACGAATAAATAAAAAAGCATTTTCAATTATTTTTGAAATAAGTAAAGACATTACAAGTGAACTTGAAGCTATTTTGAGTGAATTGACACTTGATGAATTACTAAATAATTGTCAAAATGAAGCCGTTTGTGTATCTTGTGTAAGTGAAGAAGAGCCGTCAATAAAAGGTATGTTAAGAGCTTCTAGTGCACTGATTTCTGAAAGATTTATTAGCAATGATTTATTAAAAGCGGGGATTACTACAAGTGCTTCTATTCCACTTTTAATTGATGGATCAAAAGAACTTTTAGAAGAAGGTCTTACTTCAAAGGTTTTAGAAAGTGCTGCTGTTGCAATTTCAATTTATAGAAAAGATTATCTTGCTGCAAACTCTACAAATATGATGCTAGAACTTGGTGAATATATAGAAGAAACTACTGTTCATAAAAGTGATGATTTATTAAAAGAATTAGCAAAACCAAATGTAGAAGAAGCTTGGGTAGAAAAAACAATAGATGGAAAAATCACTGAAATTTTAATCAAAAGTACTGATGTAAAAGTTGGAGATATCGTAGTTGTTGGTATTGGAAATACAATACCAGTTGATGGACATATATTAGAAGGAACAGGTAGTGTAAATCAAGTCTCTATGACAGGAGAAGCTGAACCAGTTGTAAGATATAGAGGGGATCGAGTTATCTCTGGAACTATTGTAGAAGAAGGAAGATTTAGAATCTGGGCTGAACATGTGGGTTCAGATACAGCAACGCAAAGAATCAAACATTACATAGAAAATTCACTAAATGAAAAATCATCAGTTCAATTAAAAGCAAATAAACTAGCAAATAAACTAGTCCCTGTAACACTTGGGCTTGCTGGTATTTCATATATTTTTGCAAGGGATTTTGAACGAGTTGCTTCTATTTTACAAGCTGATTACTCTTGTGCTTTAAAACTAGCAACTCCAGTTGCTTTTAAATCAACTATTTCAAAAGCTGGACATAATGGTATTATGATAAAAGGTGCAAAATCTATTGAAGCACTTAGCAATGCAGATACCTTTGTATTTGACAAAACTGGTACTTTAACTTGTGGAGAGTTAGAAGTAATCTCAGTAGAATCTTATAGTGATGATTGGACAGAAGAGGAAGTGCTTAATCTAACTGCTTCAACAGAAGAGCACTACTTTCATCCAGTAGCAGAAGCTGTTGTAAAAGCGGCAAAAGAGAGAGGTTTTGTTCATATGCACCATGAAGAAGTAGAGTTCATAGTTGCACATGGAGTTAAAACAGAAGTAAAAGGAAAATCTGTAGTAATTGGAAGTAGACACTTTGTGGAAGATGATGAAAAAATAGATTTCAAAGAACATAAAGACAAGATAAACAATTCATTAAAAGATGGAAAAACTTTATTATATATAGGATACGATGGAAAACTATTAGGAACTATTGGTCTTTCTGATGAATTGAGAGAAAATACAAAAGAATCTATTTCAAGACTTAAGAAACTAGGTGTAAAAAATATCATTATGCTAACAGGTGATACAAAAGAAAAAGCAAAACTAATTGCAGATGAAATTGGAATAGAAGAAGTAAGAGCAGAACTACTTCCTCAAGATAAAGCAAAAATTGTAAAAGAACTTATGGCAGAAGGCAAAAAAGTTGCATTTATAGGTGATGGAATAAATGATGCACCTGCACTAATATCTGCTCATGTTGGAATATCTATGAGTAGAGGTGCAGATATTGCTAAAGCAACTGCTGATATTAGTCTTTTAAAAGATGATATTGCCTGCGTTGTTGAAGTAAAAGAATATGCTAATAAAACAATGAATTTGATTAATAACAATTTTAATGCAACAGTTGGAATCAACTCTTGTATACTTGCAGGTGCTACATTTGGGCTATTTTCTCCAATCGTAACAGCTGTATTACATAATGGTACAACTATTGGATTATTACTAAATTCAATAAGGGGTGTTAAGTAGTAGTAATTGATAATAGTTATTAGTTTTATTTAAGTTTCTTTTAGATAAAATATTGATAATTATTATCAAAAGGATGAATATGCCATTTTTACTACCACTTGCAACAGCTTTAACAGCAATTTTAACAGTAAAAACTGTAAATAAAACTGCAAAAGTAATAGATAAAAGGAAAAAAAGAAATGAAAGAACTGCCAATTGATTTAGAGATTCAAAAAGAAGCTGCAAAAATTGGAATGACAGCAACTCTAGGAGCAACTGTCGTAACTTCTATGTTTATGAAAAATAAAGTTGCAAAAAAAGTTCATGTAGTTGCTGGCGTTGCATTTTGTGGATTTGCATTATGGCATCATATGTTATATCAGCCAAAAAATAAAAGTAAAAAAACTAATACTAGTATAGTACAAGAAAGCTAAGGGTATTAGTACCCTATCGCTTTTCTTAGCTCTTTGTTTTTAACAATTCTTTTATTTGTTAAACCAACCTCTTCTTTTAAAATCTGTATTTTTGCCAATAATTTTTCTATATCTACTTCTTTATTATTCATCTTAACTCCTAATTAAAATCATCTTTTATGTAAGATACCCATTTTGAAACTCTTTGATTGGTCAAATCATCTTGTGTATCTTCATCCAAAGCCAAACCTACAAATCTATTATCAATAAAAGCTTTTGAGTCATCAAAATCATATGAATCATCTCTCTCCCATTCCCCTACTACATTTGCACCCAAACTTTTTATTTGTTCGTAAACAATTCCCATAGCATCTAAATAAGTGTCTGGATATCCATCTTGATCTCCTAATCCAAATAGAGCTACTTTTTTTGATGAAAAATCTACTTTTTTCAAGTGCTCAAAATTGTCATCCCAGTCATCTTGTAAATCACCATCTCCCCAAGTAGAGATTCCAAATATTACATTTTCATATTCATTTATTTTTTCTAAACTTACATCTGCAATATCATGTATTTCATCTATTGATAACTCTTTTCCTATTTGTTCTGCTATATTTGAAGTATTTCCAGTACTACTTGCATAAAATATTGCTGTTTTCACTACAACCCCTTTTTTTTGATAATGTCATTTAATGAATAAGGTATCAATTTAACCATATATTCATCACCAGATTCTTCAAGTAGTGGAATTTTTACTTGAATATGTTTATTGAAGTTTCTATTTTTTGGATATACAAAATATACATATTTGTATTCACTATTAAGAACTATATCGCAGGCCATTTTTACTTCATTTTTTATTGATAAACTTTTTTTATTCATATTTGTACATAATGGAATAACTTTTATAGAGGGATGGTTTGATAAAACTATATCAATACAATCATCATATTTTTCTACAAATCTATTTTTTGTATTTCTTGCTATTTTTTTATAAACATAATTAAAAAAGTTCTCATTTGTATTTTTACTATCATGTATTGAATTTATTAAATTAGTACATTCATTAAAACTCATTATTTATCCTTTATATTGATAATCAATATCAAGTATTATAGATAATTAGAACTTAATTTTTTCTTATTATGATAACTATTATCAAAATATATTTATTTTCTACTTTCCTTTTATATATACTAGTTAAGCGAATTTCTATATCAATTTAGGTATAAATGTGCAATTAAAACTAATAAACATTACTATGATTAAAATTCGGAGAAATAATGAATTTACATGAGTATCAAGCAAAAAACTTATATAGAAAATATGATATCCCTACTACAAAAGGGAAACTTTTAACTCACCCCTCTCAACTAGATGATATATTAAGAAGTGTTGGAAAAAATAAGTGGGTAATCAAAGCACAAGTTCACGCTGGTGGAAGAGGAAAAGCTGGTGGAGTTGTTTTAGTTAATTCTAAAAAAGAAGCCAATGAAGAAGTAAGAAGATTACTTGGAAGTACTTTAGTAACGCACCAAACAAGTGCACAAGGACAAGCTGTAAACTCTATTTATATAGAAGAGCCTTGTGATATAAAAGATGAAATATACTTAGCCTTTATTGTTGATAGAACAAGTCAACGAATTATGATAATTACTTCTAGTGAAGGTGGTATGGATATTGAAGAAGTTGCTGAGAGATTTCCTGAAAAAATTCTAAGAAATCCTATAAATCCAATTGTGGGAATAATGCCAGCTCAATGTAGACAAATCTGTGAAGACCTAGGTTTTGACAAAGACCTTAGTGCTCAAATGATAGATTTGATGAAAAATATTTATAAAATGTTTGTACAAAAAGATTTATCCCTAGTAGAAATAAATCCTTTAGTTGTAACAAAAAATAATAAACTTATTTGTTTAGATGGAAAAGTAGTAGTTGATAATTCAGCACTTTATAGACAGCCTAAAATGAATGAGATAAGAGATGATTCACAAGAAGATGAAAGAGAATTAAAAGCTGAAAAACTAGATTTAAACTATGTAAGTTTAGATGGGAATATTGCTTGTATGGTAAATGGTGCTGGTTTAGCAATGGCAACTATGGACTTAATCAAAACCCATGGAGGAGAACCGGCAAACTTTCTTGATGTTGGTGGAAGCGTAAATGAAAAAAGAGTTATTGAAGCCTTTGAAATTATTCTTTCTGATACAAAAGTAAATGGTATTTTAGTAAATATTTTTGGTGGAATTGTAAGATGTGATATCATCGCTTCTGGTATTATTGGAGCAGCTGAAAAGATGAATATAAATATTCCTATTGTAGTAAGACTTGAGGGAACAAATGCAAAAGAGGGACTTGAGTTGATTAAAAATTCAAATGTAACTGTTTATGAAGAAGCAGACTTAGACAAAGCTGCAATTAAAATCATTGAATTATCAAATAAAGGAGTTAAATAATGGCTATTTTAATTGATAAAAATACAAAAGTATTAGTTCAAGGTTTAACAGGGGCTCAAGCTAGTTTTCACACTCAAAGAGCAATAGCTTATGGTACAAATGTAGTTTCAGGTGTAGTTCCAGGTAAAAGAGGTCAAAGACATTTTGACCTTCCTATTTACAACACAGTTGAATGTGCCAAAAGATTAACAGGAGCAAATGCTTCAATCATCTATGTTCCAGCACCTTTTTGTAAAGATGCAATTATAGAAGCTAGTGAAAATGGTATAGAGACAATTGTTTGTATAACAGAGGGAATACCTACAATTGACATGTTAGATATAAAAGCTGTTGTTGATTTAAATGGTTCAAGACTAATAGGTCCAAATTGTCCGGGAATAATAACTCCTGATCAATGTAAAATGGGAATTATGCCAGAGAACATTCATATGGCTGGAAGTGTTGGTATTGTATCTCGTTCTGGAACACTAACCTATGAAGCTGTAAATCAATCAACACTAGCAGGATTTGGACAAAGTACTTGTGTAGGTATTGGTGGAGATCCAGTTCCAGGAAGTGATTTTATAGATATTTTAAAAATGTTTGAAGAAGACCCTGATACAAAAGCAATCGTAATGATTGGAGAAATTGGTGGAGCAAAAGAAGAAGCTGCTGCTGAATACATCAAATACAACATTACTAAACCTGTTGTTTCTTACATCGCAGGAGTAACAGCTCCAAAAGGCAAAAGAATGGGACATGCAGGTGCAATTATTGATGGAGGAAAAGGAACAGCTGAAGAAAAATACTTAGCCCTAGAGAGAGCAGGAGTAACAACAGTTAGAACAATTACTGCCATTGGTGCAGCATTAAAAGAAGTTCATCCTAAATAATAGTGAGTATTAAATGAAATTAACACAAGAACAAATCGAACAATTCCACAAAGATGGTTTTTTACTTATAAAAAATTTTGCACCACATGATTTATGTGAAAAAATCCTAGAAAAAGCAAATTATCATTTAGAAAATAAAATTAAACCAATAGAGACAGAATCTGAGTACTTAGAAGCTAATGATGAGACAAATACAGTAAGACGACTAAGACAAGTTTATCAAAGAGAAGATGTCTTTAAAGAGTGGATGACATATGAAGAGACTCTTCCAATGCTTCAACAACTATTTGGCGAAGAGGTAGTTTTAACTTTAGCTCATCACAACTCTATTATGACAAAGATGCCAAAAGATTCATCAAGAACATCTTGGCACCAAGATAGAAGATATTGGCATTTTGAAAATAATGATTTGATTTCTATTTGGCTAAGTCTTGATGATGAATTCATAGAAAATGGACTTTTAGAATTTGTTCCAGCAAGTCATAAACTTAATCTTGAAAAAGACCAATTTGATGAAAAATCAAACTTTTTAGATGAACATCCAAAAAATATAGAAATTATTAAAAATAGAGTTCATACAAACCTAAAAAGAGGTGATATAGTTTTATTTCATTGTAAAACTCTGCACCATGCAGGTAAAAACATAACAGACAAACCAAAAATCTCTTTTGTTTATACAACAAGAGCAACAAGTAATAAACCTCTAAAAAATACAAGAAGTGATGTAGCAGAGGTAGTTCTTGGATAAATTAATAACACTTTTAGAAGAGAAAACTTCTTTTTCTAAAAGTGTTATTCAAAATATTTTACAACTTCTTGATGATGGTTGTACTATTCCTTTTATTGCAAGATATAGAAAAGAGCAAACTTCAAATGCAAGTGATGAAGACCTAAGAGTATTTGAAGAGATTTATAATTATTCACTAAAACTTTTAAAAAGAAAAGAAGAGATTTTAAATCTTTTACAAGAAAAAAACTTCTTAGATGATAAAATCAAAGTAAATATAAATAGTGCAACAACACTTCAAGCCTTAGAAGACATTTACACACCTTTTAAAGACAAAAAATCATCAAGAACTACAGTTGCTATACAAAATGGCTTAGAGCCCTTAGCGAACTTTATACAATCTTTAAAATACTCTAAAAAAGAGTGCGAAGATAAAGCAAAATCTTTTTTAAATAAAGAAGTCGAAACTATAACTGATGCATTAAGAGGTGCAAGTGATATTATCGCCCAAAGATATGCAGATGATTTTAAATCAAAAGAGATAGTTAGAAACAATATTTTAAATCATGGGACAATACAAACAAAGAGTACAAAAACATTCAATGAAAATGGTCTTTATAAAAACCTAGCAAATATAAATGAAAAAATAAAATATATAAAATCATATAGATTTTTAGCCATAAATAGAGCAACAAATGAAAAAGAGCTAACTTTTAAAATAGAAGTTGATGAAGATTTTATTTGTGAAAATATAAAAAAATATAAAATCCCAACTTGGGCAAATAGTTCAAGTGAACTTGTATTTGATGCATACAAAGATGGGTTAAAAAGACTTCTTCTTCCTAGTTTAAAAAGGGAAGCCATAACAATCTTAAAAGAAAAAGCTTCATATGAAGCAATAAATCTTTTTGGGAAAAATCTAAAAGAGTTACTTCTTACTCCTCCACTTGTAAATCAAACTATCTTAGGACTAGACCCTGGATTTAGAACTGGTTGTAAAGTGGCAGTTATAAGTGATGATGGACTATTTTTAGATAGTGCAGTTATTTATCCAACAAAACCAAAAGAGGATTTTGTAAACTCTGCTAAAACTCTGTTAGCTTTAATAAAGAAACATAATGTAAACTCAATAGCCATAGGAAATGGAACAGCTTCAAATGAAACTGCCTCTTTTGTATCAAATTTTATAAAAGAGAACTCTTTAGATGTGAAGTTTGCAGTTGTAAGTGAAATAGGAGCAAGTGTATACTCTGCTTCAAAAATAGCCAATGAAGAGTACCCTCAACTTGATGTTACAATAAGAGGTGCTATTTCAATAGCAAGTAGACTAAGAGACCCAATGGCAGCCTTAGTTAAAATAGACCCAAAATCACTGGGAATAGGACAATATCAACATGATGTAAATCAAAAAGATTTGGCTTCAAAATTAGAAAATGTAACAATAGATTTAGTAAATAAAGTAGGAGTAGACATAAACTCCGCTTCATACAAACTTCTATCTTTTGTCTCAGGTTTTAGTGAAACTATGGCAAAAAATATTATCGCCCATAGAGAAAAAATCAAAAAATTTAAATCAAAAAAAGAACTACTTGATGTAAAAGGAATAGGCTCAAAAGCGTATGAACAAGGTGTGGGATTTTTAAGAATAAAAGATGGTAGTTCTATTTTGGATAATACAGCAATTCATCCAGAAAACTACGCACTTGTAAATACTTTAGAGAAAAAATACAAAGTAGAAGATATACAAAAAAACGATATTGAAAGTATATCAAAAGAACTAAACATTTCAAAACTTCTTTTAGAAGATATTATAAACGAATTACAAAAACCAGGCTATGATGTAAGAAGTGAATTTGATGAAATAGAATTTTCAGATGATATAAAAACAATCGAAGATCTAAAAGAAGGATTCTTCGTCTCAGGAATTGTAAGAAATATTACAGACTTCGGAGCCTTTGTTGATATTGGTTTAAAAAATGATGGAATGATACACATCTCGCAAATGAGCGAAAAAAGAATCTCCCATCCAAGTGAAATACTTAGCATAAACCAACAACTAAAAAAGATAAAAGTAATATCTATAGATTTAGAGAAAAACAAAGTAGGACTTAGTTTAAAATAAATTTTACAAAAAAGTGTGAGCATTTTGGAACCTGTGAACGCTTTTCTTTTGTTTCTTTTCTTTATAAAAAGAAAAGAAAAAAGCATCACAATAAAGAAACCTATAATCCCCAAATAAGAACTTAAATATTGATTCTAATCAATGCCATTAAATCCAATACTGATTATAATTATCACTAGTTAATTTATAATCAAGGATTTCTTATGGAATACACCTTCGTACTAATCTTACACCTACTAAGTGCAATCATCTTTATAGGTTTTATTTTTGCAGATGTAATTATTTTCCCAGCAGTTAAAAATAAACTAGGAGAAGAATTTCATACAAAGATGATTAAAGCAATAGTTGGGCGCGGACTTAAAATATATCCTCTTATTGTTTTGGTTCTTATATTTACTGGTGGATATATGTTTAGTAAATACATAAATAGTGAAGTAGGAGTTATAAATTCTTCATTACAAATTTTACTATTAATCAAAGTTTTTTTTGTATTTCTTATCATTCTTGGTGTTATTTATACTATGTATTGCAAACTTACAAAAAAAGAACCAATAGCTTTTATGAATTATTTTCATACATATGCTTTAGTTTTATCAATAGCAATTGTCATTCTTGCAAAACTGATGTTTGTAGTGTAAATCCCTATTTTACACATATTAATAATCAATTAATAAAATAATCTTATACTTCAAAATAAACTATAATTATTAGGATAATTTGAAATATGAGTATCACTCGAAGAAAATTTACTTACTTAGCTGGTATTAGCACCCTTCTTGCCACTCTACCATCATGGGCAAAAGAGAGTACTAAAATAACTCCTGCCCTATTTATAGGACATGGAACACCTATGAATGCCTTTGTAGAAAATAGATTTACTAAAGAGTGGGAGGAAATTGCTCAAATAATAAAAAAACCAAAAGCCATTTTGGTAGTTTCAGCACATTGGGAGACTATGTTTCCAGCTGTTAGTACAACTGCTAAACCTGAGACATTATATGATTATTATGGTTTTCCTGAATTTATGTATGAATTTAAATACCCAGCCCCTGGAGCTTCTAAAATTGCAAAACATGTTTCAGAGACATTCAAAGAAGAAGTATTTAACGATCCAATTAGAGGTTTAGACCATGGCGCTTGGACTGTATTATCAAGACTTTTTCCAAAAGCTGATGTTCCGGTATTTGAATTTAGCTTAGCCCAATCAATGACTCCAAAAGAGCACTTTTTATTAGCAAATGAGATGTATGAGTTAAGAAAACAAGGGGTCATGATAATAGGTTCAGGAAATATTGTTCATAATATTCCAAGTGCAAAAAGTGATACTATGCATGGCACTAGAGATGTAGTTCATGATTGGGCAAAAAGTTTTGATGAAAAAGTTGCTTCAAAAATTGATAGTGGTGATTATGAAGCTTTAATAAACTATGAAAATATGGGTAAAGATGCTCTGATGGCCGTTCCTAGCCCTGAGCACTTTTTACCACTTTTATATGTTTTAGGATGTGTAAAAAAAGATGAACCATATAAATACTTTGCTAAGGGTTTTCAAGAAGGCTCTTTTTCTATGAGATCCATTTTATTCTCATAAAAAATTATTTAGCCATCTTCTCTTTATAAAGTTTGTGGGGGGTTGGTTTTTTATTAAAGTCAATTGTTACTAAAACTACTTCTTCAACTTGAACTATTACTTTATTTGTCGTTTTATTTCTAAGTTCACATTTTAATGTAATTGAAGTTTTTCCTACTCTTACTAGTTCAACTCCTGTAATTAAAATATCACCAATATTTGCAGCACTATTAAATACGACTTCTGATACTTTTGCAGTAGCAATTCTACTAGTATCTAATAAATTTGCAGCATAAACCATTGCATCTTGGTCAATCCAAGATAAAGCTGTTCCCCCAACTAAAATACCAGCCGCATTTAGATGAGGATAAGTTACCATTCTTTGTGTTGTATATTCCAATCTAAAACCTTTTTTCTTATTTTCGACTATTTTTTATAAAAACTTGATTAAACATAGACTAAAAATCAGCTGTATTTCGAAATGCTTTTTTAATGCTATGTAAAATTAGTATACTCGGAAGTAAAAAGGAGTATTCATGCAAAAGTTTTTATATATTACTGACCAAACAGAGTACAGTGATAATAGTTTTATTGGCCCTTTATTTGAGAAATACTTAACAAAACACTTTGAAATACATATCATTTATTTTTCTAAATATAAAGCATCTTTTGAAAGAAAATCTAATAATAAAATCATTATTCCCCTTGCAGATAAACTAAATGTTATAGATGTTTTAGGAAGAAATGGAATAGATTTAAAAGAGTATAAAATAGTAGCTGTAAGAAATGATACAAAAATATTAAAAGAAGTACTTAAAAAAAGAATTGTTTTTGATTATAAAGTTGCTTTTAGATTATCATTTCCAAAAAGAATTGCCAAGCTACAAATTGATGAAGCAAACAACAAAAAAAGCTATTTTGATATAATCTCAAATAAAATCAAACTTCACCAAGAAACATCATTAATAAATGATTGTGACTTATTTCTTCCAACAACTATAAAAATGAGAGATAACTATTTAAAAGATGTGAAAACAAAAACTTTTGTTATTCCTTCGGCTATTGATCCAGAAGTTTTACATGAAAATATACAACATGAAAATGAAGAAAAAAGATTTTTTTATGCAGGAACTTTAGACAAATTAAGAGAGTTTGAAACAGTATTAGATGCCTTTTCTCAAATTGAAAGTAAAAGTTTTAAGATCATGATTTCGACAAAAGACCCAGAATATGCCCAAGAGTTATTGACTAAATATCCTAATTTAAGAGCAAATTTTGAATTAAGTAATGCCACATCAAAAGAGGAGTTATTAGATTTAATCGCTAAAGCTGATATTGGTTTATCGATTTTACCTGATATTGCCCTATTTAACACCTCAACACCTGTTAAAATCATGGATTATTATGCTTCTGCTGTTCCTTGTATTATGTCAAAAAATGATAATAATCTTTCTATTTTTGATGATAATAAAACAGCTTGGCTTTGTGATTTTGATAAAGAAGCAATTAAAACAAAACTTGAAGAGATAATCTCTTTACCAAAAGAAGAGATTGCTCAAATTGGAGTTGATGGCCAAAAAAGACTTCTAGATATAAGAAATTATCAAAGAATCGCTGATGCTTTAGCTCATCAATTAAATATCTTATAAAAATATGCATTTTGCATATTTTTATAGTGCAAGTTCTTTTAAATAATCTGCAATTTTAGGAATATTATCTTTTCTACAAACTAAACAAGTGGGCATATCCCAAGCTTTCTTATTTAACTTCGAAATTTTAACTTCATCTTCAAATCTTAGTTTTTTTACAATACTTAAGGGTAGTATTGATTTTCCCATTCCAGCTTTTACACATCCTAAAATAGTATCATAACTACCAAACTCTAACTTTTTGTGCTCTGCTTGGGTTAGTTCAAATAAATAATCTTGAGCAAAATCACTATATGCACACCCTTTTTTAAAACTCAAAAAGACATTTGGAACCAATTCATCAAAAGGTTCAACTAAAACTAATTCTTCATCAACTTTATTTAATACAAGGAGTTCATTTTCTTGAGGTATACCACTAATAAAAGCCATATCTACTTTATACTCCATTATCATTTTTTTGATTTCACCTGTGGTATTTGTGATAAGTTCTAATTGCGTATTTGGAAATTCCTTGTGTATATTTAATAAAAAGTTTACTATTCTTGTTACAGCATTTGATTCAGTTGAAGCAACGATTAGTTGCTCTTGCTTTAGCATATCTTTCATGTCTAAAGTTGCCAATTCAATTTTTTTTATAATCTCTACAGCATGGGGATAAAGTCTTTCTCCTTCATGTGTTAAAAGAACTCCAGCAGGAACCCTATGGAAAAGTTTGCACCCAAGATTTTTTTCCAATTGTTTTATTCTTGAAGTTACATTTGACTGGGCATATTTTAAACTATTTGCAGCTTTTGAAATAGACTTTTTATTGGCAACACTTACAAATACTTTTAATAAATTAGAATCCATATCACTTTTCCTTATATCACTAATCATGATTAATTATTTGACATAATATCATCTTTAGTGATATTATGTCAAAAACAAAGGAATAGAGTTTTGAAAAATATAAGACTTTTAGATAGAAATTCTAATGCCTCTATTATACTTGCAGGAATTCTTGCACTAATTATTGGAGTTGGTGTTGCTAGATTTGTTTTTACTTCACTACTTCCTCCTATGCTTGAAGATTATTTGACTGTGAGAGTTGCAGGAATTTTAGCATCAGTTAATTATATGGGGTATTTAGCTGGATCTATTTTTGCAGTATTTATAAAAGATATATATGCAAAAGTGAAGTTTTTTAGACTGGGTATGATTCTATGCGTTTTAACAACACTAATTTTAGCAACTACTCAAAATGAAACTTTATGGTTAGTCTCAAGAATAATTGCTGGATTTGGAGCCGCGATGGGCTTAGTTGTAGGTTCTGCAATTGTAATGTACAAACTAAAAATAGATAATAAAACAAAAGCCATGGGAATACATTTTTCAGGAATTGGTTTTTCTATATTAGTTACTGATTTAATTGTTCGTGCTGTGTTTTATTTCCATGGGACTTGGCAAGAAGCTTGGCTAGTTTTGACTATCTTTGCATTTTTTGCATCATTTTATCCAATGTATATATTATCATTTGGAAAAAGAATAAATGCAGGAGTTGTGGAACATCACTTTGATAAAAAACTATTTACTCCTTTTGTGATACTTCTTATCATGGCATACTTTTGTGAAGGTGTTGGTATGGTTGTACAGTCTACTTTTATACCTGATATCATTAACTCACTTGAAGGCTTACAAGGGTATGGAAATCTCACTTGGACTCTTGTTGGACTAGCTGGTATTCCTTCTTGTATTATTTGGATGAATTTAGCACACAAATATGGAAGTGTAAATATAATCATTATCTCTATGTTACTTCAAGTAATAGGTATATTAATTTCAGCCCTTACAAATAATATGTACTTAAACCTACTTTCTGGTATTTTATATGGAGGAACTTTTGTAGGTCTTGTTGCCTTGTTTATGAGCTTAGGAGGGAAACTAGCAGGTGCAAACCCAGTTATTCTTATGGGAGCACTTACAACTGCTTATGGAATAGGACAAGTTTTAGCACCACTTTATAGTGTTGCGTTAATAGAAAAATTTGGAAACTATGATTATGCACTTTATCTAACAGCTTTTATAGTTTTTGGAGGTGTTGTATTATTGTTTATTTCAAAAGTTTTTAAAATAGTAAAAGACTAGAGTAGATAGTTAAAGACAACTCGTTGTCTACTTTAGGGTTTGCAACTTTTAGGATTTATTATAAATCTTGCTAAAAGAAGTTATTAAATAAAGGTTCCCTTTAAAATGGGAACATTTTAAAGGATTAATATGCCGTATATAAATGTAAAAATGACCCATGAAGATGGAGGAGCTACAAAAGAGCAAAAAGAAAAACTTGTAAAAGGTATTACTGAACTTTTCTCTGATATTTTTGGAAGAGGAGCATCTAGTGCTGTTGTTCTTATAGAAGAAGTTTCAACTGATAATTATGCAATTGGTGGGAAAACAGTTACAACTATAAGAGAAGAGCAAAAAAAGAATTGATTTAAATCATACTCTTACTTTTAGCTTTTTGATAAGATTCATTTATTTCTTAATAAATGGATTAATATATGAAAAAGTTTTTTAAACAATTCAAAAAAGTAAATACAGAACCTATTGAAAGAGCTAATATTATTTGGTCTTGGATAGGTTCATTTATAGGTATTTTAGCTATCTCTTTATTTCATAGTGATATTCTAAATGACAATGACTTAACCTTAGTAATTGGTTCTTTTGGTGCAAGTGCTGTATTAGTTTATGGTGCAGTTAATTCTCCTCTTGCCCAACCAAGAAACCTCATTGGTGGACATATCTTATCTGCACTTATAGGAGTTATATCTTATAAACTATTCCATAACCATATACTGTTTTGTTCTGCTTTTGCAGTGGCAACTTCTATTTTAATTATGCAAGTAACTTTAACACTTCATCCTCCAGGAGGAGCCACAGCCCTTATTGCTGTAATTGGAAGTAATCAAATACATGACTTGGGATTTTTATATGTTTTATATCCTGTAGCTTCAGGAGCTTTTATTCTTTTTATAATTGCAGTAGTTGTGAATAATATCCCTGCACATAGACATTATCCACACTCATCTAAGATTTTTAATTCAAAGTGGTTTGCAGATGATTGATTAATCTTTTTTTACATAAACTTTAAATTTCCAAGCTGGGCTTTTTATTTTGCCACCTTCAATTATTGCTTCATAATCTTTTTGCTCAGCTAAATCCCAAGTAGAGAAATCAATCTCTTCAAGATAGGCATCTGCCTCACCAGAAAAATCAACTTCACTTAAATACATTTTATCAACATAGTCAAATAAAGTTTTATAAATAGTAGCCCCACCTATTATAAATAGTTCTTCCTCTCCTTTTTTTCTAGCAGAATTCAAAGCTTCATGTATATCGCAAAATGATTCTACACCCTCATATTCAAACCCACCCTTTGATAATACAAGTGAAGTTCTATTTGGAAGAGGTTTACCTATTGATTCAAAAGTTTTTCTTCCCATTAAAATATGGTGCCCTGAAGTTATAGATTTAAAGTTTTTAAAATCTTCAGAAATATGCCATAACATTTGGTTATTTAACCCTATTTCCCAATTGTTTCCGTAAGCCACTATCATTGATACTATCATACTGTATTCCTTTTAATTGGTTCCCAATAAAAAGGAACCATTTTTTATATATCTACTTTTTAATAAAGGAAATAAATTTCTTTTAAAAGTAGCCTTGTGCTCGTCACTCTCTTTGAGAAAGTTCTAAACAAGACAACGAGTTGCCTTTTGGCTATACAGCCATTACCCCTTTTATATGCTCGTGAGCTTCATAATTTGTAAGTTCGAAATCTTCCATTTTAAAATCAAAGATATTTTTAATATCTGGATTTATTTTCATAGTTGGTTTTGCAAATGGTTCTCTTGTAATTTGTAAGTTTGCTTGTTCTAAATGATTTGAATAAAGATGTGCATCTCCAAAAGTATGTACAAAATCCCCTACTTCTAAATCACAAACTTGTGCAACCATCATAGTCAATAATGCATAAGAAGCAATATTAAAAGGAACTCCTAAAAAGATATCTGCACTTCTTTGATAAAGTTGGCACGATAACTTACCATTTGCAACATAAAATTGAAAAAAAGTATGACAAGGAGGAAGTGCCATTTTTTCTATTTCTGCCACATTCCAAGCACTTAAAATAAGTCTTCTAGAATCAGGATTATTTTTGATTTGCTCTATTAATTCAGATACTTGATCAATAGCTTTCCCATCATTTGTTTTCCAACTTCTCCATTGGCTTCCATAAACAGGTCCTAACTCTTTTACAGTATCACTATTTTCATAACCTAAAGCAACACCTTGATTATCAGCATTTGCAGTCCAGACTGTTTTTTTGCCTATTATGTTTTCTGCCTTATCACCATAGTGAATTTCAGCCAATCTTCTCTCATCAGTAGAGCCTTCCAAAAACCAAAGTAGTTCAGAAATAATAGCTTTCAAATGACATTTTTTAGTAGTAACCAAAGGAAAACCTTCACTTAAATCAAATCTCATTTGATAACCAAATACAGATTTAGTTCCTGTTCCTGTTCTATCTTCTTTTAGTGTCCCATTTTCTAATACATGTTTCATCAAGTCTAAATATTGCTTCATTTCATTCCTTAAAAAAGTAGTATATTTACTACTGTATAATAAAGATTATTTTATCTAAGATTATATATTTTATTAATAAATTTGTTTAAAAGATGAGTAAATGTGTTAAAGAATAAGCAATATATAACATCAAACAACCAATTGCCAAATCTAAGATTTTCCATGTATTTGGATTTTTAAATAATGGTATTAAAAATCTTGCCCCAAATCCTAAAGCCAAAAACCAAGTAGCAGAAGCAAAAGAAGTTCCTAAAATAAAGTACAATTTTAAACTATCTTGAATATTTGCTCCAATTCCACCTATTAAAAAAACAGTATCCAAATAAACATGTGGATTTAGAAAAGTAAACATAAAAAGTAGAGAAAATACTTTTTTAATAGGGTCTGTTTTTATCTCATTATCTATTTTTAAACTCTCATTCTTAAATGCAGATTTAAAAGAAGTAAAAGCATAAAAGAGCAAAAATGTTATACCAAAAATTGCCATAGCATTTATAAAAGTTTGGTTTCCTTTGATAAAAAAACCTAAGCCTAAAACACCTGCAGTGATTAAAAGAATATCAGTTAAAATACAAAAAATCGTTGCTTTAAATACATGTTGTTTAAGAAGCCCAAGCTTTAGAATATAAGCATTTTGTGCACCAATTGCAACGATTAGAGGAAGACCAACAAAGTAGCCTTTGATAAATGTATCAAATTCCATTAGATATAGGTTTTAGCTAAATGAATGATTCCTGAAACTATAAATTGAATAGCAAGTGCTCCAACAATAAGTCCCATAAGTTTAGTTACAACATTTTGTCCTGTAACTCCCAAATATTTTTTGATATAAATTGAATTTTTCAATACCAAATAAAATAAAAAAGCATTAATACAAAAAGCAACTACAAGGGTAAAAAGTTCCATTGTATTTTCAACTTGGTTTTTAAAAATAATAATTGTAGTAAAAAGTCCAGCTCCAAAGGTAATTGGAATACCTATTGGAATAACTGCCATCTCTTCATCTTTTTTACTACTTCTTGTATCATCTTGAGTTTCACCTGAAGAACTACCTCTTACCATAGTAAGTGCCATCAATAATAGTACCAATCCACCCATAACTTGAAGTGAATCTTCACCTATACCAAATAGCTTTAAAACTAACTCTCCACTAATTAATACAACAAAAAATGCCACAACAATAGTAATACTTGTTTTTCTAGCGATTGTAGAAATTTGTGTTTTTGAAATATTTGGACTAAGAATTGATAAGGCAATTGCGCTTATTCCAATAGGATCAATTATTGCAAAAAAGGTAATACTTTGTTGTAAAAAATTTTGAAAAACTTCCAATTAATTCATTCCGCCTTTTAAAGCCATTTTTTTCTCTATTCTATGTCCTATAAGACTTAATACAGAAGTTATACAAAGATAAAGAAGAGCTACAATTATCCATGTCTCAAAAGGAGAAAAAGTATTTGCAACAATCTCTTTTCCTACCTTTGTTAAATCTGTAATAGAAATAACAGAAACCAATGACGAATCTTTTACTAAAGCAATCATTTCACCAATAAGTGTTGGCAATGCTCTTTTAAAAGCTTGAGGTAAAATTATATATCTCATAGCCTGAAAATTAGATATTCCCAAAGATTTTGAAGCTTCAAGTTGACCTTTATCAATAGATTGAATAGCTCCTCTTAGAATCTCTGCCATATATGCACCAAAGAATATACCTAAAGATAATACCCCTGCTACAAAACGATCAAATTCAAAAATATTTGCAACAATAAAATAAAATAAAAAGATTTGTACTAATAAAGGAGTACCCCTTACAATTGTTACATATACTGTTGCTAAATCTTTTATAAATACTATTGGGGATAGTTTCATAAAAGCAACAATAATACCAATAAAAAAAGTTAAAACAGCTGCAAAAAAGGATATTTTTAAAGTTATCCATAAACCATTTAAAATAGGTCCTGGTTTTGTAACTGTTTTTGAAGCAATATAATCGCCAGTGTATACATTTTCACCCACTTTATACTCAAATGAAAAACTACTATCTAACTTATCAAGAGTTACATTCTCATCACCCTTAATATAGTATTTACCATCTTCTAATACTAGTTTTCCATCTACTGGGGCTTCTATTGTTATAGTTTCTTTATATGCAAAATATTTAGGAACAGAACTCCACTTCCAAACATAATTAATATTTGAAGCTGCTGCATATAAAAAATATCCTAAAACAATAAATAAAGCTAAGGCAATAACATGCCCTAGCTTTTTATTTTGTGTCCATGATTCTCTTCTTGCCATGAGTTATTGAACTCTTTTTAGCCAAGTAGTATCTTTCAACCACTTATCATTAATTTGTCCATAAAAGTCAACTACTTTGTCACCTTTTATTTGTCTTAAGAAGTTATTTAACCAATTTAAGAAATCAGGGTCACCTTTTCTAATTGCCCATGCTAAAGGTTCAAATGTTAAAGGCTCATCTAAATGTACTAATTTACCTTTACCTTTATCTGCCATAAATAAAATATTATATGGTTGGTCATAAACAAAGGCAGCTGCATTATTGTTTAAAACTTCACTTACTGCATCTGCTTCAGTTTCGAAGGTAACAATTTTTGCTTTTTTATAGAATTTTCTTATTGCAATTTCAGCTGATGTTCCAAGTTTTGTTACAATTGTATATTCAGGTTTATCTAACTCTTTTGCAGATTTTATTTTACCTTCTAAAGACTTGTTCATTAATACAGTTTGTCCAACTACTAAATATGGATCTGCAAAATTAACTTTTAAATTTCTTTGTTGAGTAACTGTCATACCAGAGATTATAATATCACATTTTCCAGTTACAAGTGCTGCAATAATACCATCCCAAGCTGTAGGAAGAAGTTTTAATTTAACCCCCATTTCTTTAGCCATTAGTTGTGCTACATCCACATCATAACCGATAATTCTACCCTTTTTATCTTTCATTTCAAATGGCATATACCCAGGTTCTAAACAAACTTGAAGTTCACCTCTTTCTAAAACCTTATTCAATGTAGAATTTTTCCACAAGTTTATATCCGATGCTACTAGATTAACTGTAGCAAATACTAAAATAGCTAAAACCAATTTTTTCATTTTTATTCCTTTTTTAATGTGTTAAAATTTCGTTCAAGAATTTTTTTGCTCTATCGCTTTTTGGATTTTCAAAAAATTCTTTTGGGGTAGCTTCTTCTACTACAACTCCATGGTCCATAAATATAATCCTATCTCCAACTTCTTTTGCAAAACCCATTTCATGTGTTACACATACTATTGTAAAGTTTTCATGAGCTAGGTCTTTCATAACAGCTAAAACATCACCGATTGTTTCTGGATCTAGTGCAGATGTAGGTTCATCAAAAAGTATTATCTTAGGTTTCATCGCTAAACTTCTAGCGATAGCAACACGCTGTTTTTGCCCACCTGATAAATCTCCGGGATAAGAGTTTGCTTTATCTTCTAGTTTTACTTTTTTTAAAAGTTCCATTGCAATACTATTAGCTTCTTCTTTTTTAATATTTTTAACTAAACCAGGTGCTAATGTAATATTTTCCAGTATAGTTAAATGAGGGAAAAGATTAAAGTGCTGAAATACCATACCAACTTCACTTCTAATAGTTTGTAGATTCTTTTTACTTCCATGAATATTTATATTATCAACAAAAATCTCACCATTATCTATTTCTTCTAGACCATTAATACATCGGATTAATGTTGATTTCCCTGAACCAGAAGGTCCACAAACAACAACAATTTCACCTTTTTTAACATTAAAATCAATTCCTTTTAAGACATGAAACTTGTCATAAAACTTATCGATTTTCTTCATACTTATAATATTATCCATCATCTCTCTTTAATTAGACTAAGACGATATCATAGCTAAATTTATTTTAACATTCCTATAGAGCATGTATATAATTTATACATAAAATAATCTTTTGCTTAAATAAACTATGGGTACAATGCAGATTTTATTTTAGGAGAATAATTGAATAAAAAACTATTAGAACTAAGAGCAGACTTTTTACTTTTAACTGTCGCTATTGCTTGGGGTGTGACTTTTTTGATGGTACAAGATGCCATAAAATCAGTACCTGTTTATGCATTTTTATTTTGGCGTTTTGGAATTGCTACTATTTTAATGGCAATAATTGCATATAAATATTTTGACAAATTAAATAAGCAAACTATACTTTATGGAGTTATTTTAGGTTGTTTTTTATTTTCTGCCTTTGCTACTCAAACCTTTGGATTAGCCTATACAAAAAGTTCAATAATAGCTTTTTTAACAGGACTAAATGTAATAATTGTACCTTTCTTAGCCTATGTTGTTTTTAAAGAGCATGTTAGAAAAATGGTTTTTATAAGTTCTCTAATAGCCGTTTGTGGTCTGTATTTATTAACTATGAGTGGAAGTTTATCACTTGGAAAAGGTGAAGTTTTAGGAATAATATGTGCTTTACTTTTTGCTTTACAAATACTCTTTACTGACAAATATTCAAAAAGAGTTAATGTATATCTCTTAGTATTGTTTCAATTTATTACTGTGACAATATTATCTTTAATTTTTTCACTTAGTTTAGATAGTGTAACTTTTGATTTGAATTTTAATAATACATTTTTAAAAGCACTAATAATCACTTCTATCTTTGCAACTGTTTATGCATTTTTGATTCAAACTTATATGCAACAGTTTACAACTCCTACAAAAACAGCAGTTATTTTTTCTATGGAACCTGTAAGTGCAGGTATTTATGGCTACTTTGTAGGAAATGAACTTTTAAGTTCAATCCAACTTTTTGGAGCTACCTTAATCATACTTGCCCTACTTTTAGCGGAAATCAAATTCAAAAAAAAATAATTTACTTTTAATTTACCTCATAGTTTTACAATTTCAATATAAATTTTATTTTGAAAAGGTAAAACATGTTAAGCAATCAGTTATTTGATATCAAAAGTATCCATGACTCATACAAAAAAGGTGTAACACCTAAAGATATTGTAACTGAGGTTTACAATAGAATTAAAAAAGTAAATGATGATGGAATATTTATTCATCTTCAGCCAATAGAAGATATATTTGCTCAAACTTCATCTTTAGAAAAGATGGACTTAGATAAAAAACCACTTTGGGGAATCCCTTTTACAGTAAAAGATAATATTGATGTAAAAGGTATTCCAACGACTGCTGCTTGTCCTGCATATGAATATATTGCAAAAGAAGATGCTTTTATAGTAAAAGTTTTAAAAGAAGCAGGTGCTGTTTGTATAGGAAAAACAAATCTAGACCAATTTGCAACTGGTTTAGTAGGAGTTAGAACTCCTTATGGAGCTCCTAAAAATGCCATTGATGAAAAAATAATTCCTGGTGGTTCTAGTTGTGGTTCTGCGGTTGCTGTTTCTCACCAACTATTTACATTCTCACTTGGAACTGATACAGCAGGTTCAGGAAGAATTCCAGCAGCACTTAATAACATAGTTGGATTAAAACCAACTTTGGGAGCTTTTTCAAAAAGAGGAGTAGTTCCTGCTTGTCTTACAGTTGATACTGTTTCAATTTTAGCTTTAAATATTGAAGATGCCTATGAGATTTTTGAAATTGCTAGTAAGCATGATGAAAAAGATCCTTACTCTAAAAAAAGACCTAAAAACAAATATAAAGATACACAAGATGTAGTTGTGGCTATTCCAAATAGCCAATCACAAATCTTTATTGATGACGAAATTCAAAGAAAATCATACGAAGAGACAATCTCTCTTATCAAAGAAAAAGGTTTTAAAACTATTGAAATAGATTTAAAACCTTTCTTTGAAGTTGCCCAACTTTTATATGAAGGTACTTGGTTGGCTGAAAGATACACTGTAATTGGAGATATGATAAAAAATCAACCAAATGACATCTTAGATATCACAAGAAATCTAATCAAAAAAGCAGAAACATTTTCAGCAAGTGATGTTTATAGAGATATTTATAGATTTAATGAACTTAAAAAAGAGATTGAACCAGTGTTAGAACAGTTTGACATCTTATGTTTACCTTCAATGCCAAGAGTTGCAAGTGTTAAAGAGATAGAAGAAAATCCAATAAAAGCAAACTCTAGACTTGGTATTTATACAAACTTTGTAAATCTATTAGACCTAAGTGCCATAGCAATTCCTGTAAATAAAAGAGAAGATGGTTTTCCAGGAGGAGTTACAATTATTGCAAATGCCTTTGAAGAACTGATGCTTGCAAAGTTTGCAAAATATATTCAAAAAGACATGAGTCTAACTTATGGAAATAGTAAGGTTGAAGTAAAACTAAGTGACGATGATACTTTTGGCGTAACTTACGATGAAATAGAAGTTGCTGTTGTAGGAGCACACCTTAGAGGAATGCCCTTAAATAAAGACTTATTAAAATTAAATTCAAGATTTTTATATGAAACAAAAACAACTCTAAATTACAAACTTTTTAAACTTGAAGGTGAAGAGATACTAAAACCTGGGCTTATTCAAGATGAAAATGGAGTTTCTATTGAACTTGAAGTGTGGGCAATACCAATTGAAAATTTAGGAGAGTTTGAAAGAACTATTCCAAAACCCTTATGCATAGGTTCAATTGAATTAGAAAATAAAAAAACTGTAAAAGGTTTTTTATGTGAAGCAAGTGCCTTAATTGGTGCAAAAGATATTTCAAGTTTTGGTGGCTGGAAAGCTTTTTTAAATTCAAATTAAATTAAAGGATAAAAAATGGAAAGAAGAGATTTTATGAGAATAGCAGGTGCTGCTTCAATACTGCCTTTTTTAAGATATTTACCAACTGAAGCAAATGCAGCAACTGGAAGCAATGGTGTTTTAGTAGTTGTTAGTGGAAACAATATCAATAGTTTAGATTTACATAGAAAAGGTACAAATAGACCTAGTTATCAAGTTACTGTAAATATTTATGACAGACTTGTAAAATTTGGAGTTAAAACTCTTCCTGATGGCTCATATGCATATGATTCTACAAAAATAGAACCAGAGATTGCGCAGTCTTGGGAGTTTTCAGATGATAAAAAATCAATTACTTTTAAAATCAATCCAAAAGCAAAATTTTGGGATGGCACACCAGTTACTGCACATGATGTAAAATGGTCATTTGATAGAGCTGTTACTTTAGGTGGTTTTCCAACTGTACAGATGAAAGCTGGTTCTATGTCAGATCCTAAACAGTTTGTTGTTGTTGATGATATGACATTTAGAATTGATTTACCATTTCCTTCTAAATTAACACTTCCTGATTTAGCTGTTCCAATTCCTTTTATTATTAATTCAAAAGTTGCTAAAGCAAATGCTACTGCAAATGATCCTTGGGCTACAGAGTATTTGCATAAAACTCCTGCAGGTTCTGGACCATACAAAATCTTAAGATGGGATCCGGGTCAACAATTTGTTTACCAAAGAAATGAAGATTATGCAATAGCTCCAAAACCTGCAATAAAAAGAGTAATAGTAAGAGAAGTACCATCAGCTTCAACTAGACGAGCATTATTAGAGAGAAAAGATGCAGACCTTTATACAAATGTTCCTCCAAAAGATGTAAAAGAGTTCAAAGAAGGGGGTAAAATAAAAGTCTCTGGTGCTCCTATTGATAACTGTATGCATGTTTTAGGATTAAATGTAAAATATAAACCTTTTGATAATAAAAAAGTTAGACAAGCTATTGCTTATGCTATTCCTTATGAAGAGATTTTATCATCAGCTGCTTATGGAAGAGGAAAACCTATGTTTGGAGCAAGTAGTAAAACTCCATCAAATATTGTATGGCCTCAACCATCACCTTATAGTACAAATATCAAAAAAGCTAAAAAGCTATTAGAAGAAGCTGGTTTTAAAGATGGTTTTGAAACAACACTTTCTTATAATTTAGGTCTTGCATCATGGCAAGAACCAACTGCACTTCTAATCCAAGAAGCACTGAAAAAAATAGGTATAAAAGTTAAACTAGACAAAATTCCAGGAGCAAATTGGAGAACAGCAGCACTAGTTGAAAAAAGACTTCCTATGCACTTAGAAAACTTTGGTGGATGGTTGAATTATCCTGATTATTATTTCTTCTGGGCATACAAATATGGTCACTTATTCAATTCTTCAAATTACAAAAATGAAAAAATTGAAAAGCTTACAGATGAAACACTTCATATGGAAGTTGATAATCCAAAATATGAAGGAATGATTAAAGAGATGATTGAAATCGTTTATGATGATGTTCCACGAATCCCATTATACCAACCATATCTAGACGCAGCAATGCAAAAAAATATTGATGGCTATGCTTCATGGTTCCATAGACAGCTTGATTGTACAACCATTACAAAATCATGAAAAATAAAGTAACTCAAATATTAAATAGATTGTTTCAATCAATCCCTTCGATTATAGGTATTGTAATAATCTCTTTTTTATTAACACGAGCGCTTCCAGGTGACCCAGCAGTTTATTTTGCTGGGGCTATGGCAGATAAAGAATCTATTGAGCAAGTACGGGTTTCCTTGGGTTTAGATAAAGGCATTGTTGAACAATTCTTTATCTATGTGCAAAATCTTTCCCATGGGAATTTAGGTATGTCTTTAAATACAGGACTACCTGTTCTAGAAGAGTTAACTACTAGACTTCCAGCATCTTTGGAATTGACTTTTTTAGGTCTTAGTTTTGCTTTGATAATTGCAATTCCTTTGGGAATATTGTCAGCTACTAAACCTGGAACTTGGATTGACCATTTAACTAGAGTACTAGTTACTATGGGGGTATCTTTGCCTACATTTTTTACTGGTCTTTTTTTAATATATATTTTTTATTATCTATTAGGAATAGCACCCTCACCTATTGGGCGATTGGAGATTATGTATTTATCACCTCCTCATGTTACAGGATTTTATACTATTGATTCTTTGTTAGCAAATGATATGGAAACATTTTGGGCAAGTGTAAGACAGCTAATGTTGCCTGCAATTACACTTGGAATATTTGCCCTAGCACCAATTGCAAGAATGACAAGAGCTTCTATGTTAAACGCACTTTCAAGTGACTTTATAAGAACTGCAAGAGCAAATGGTTTATCAGGAAGTAAGATATTACTAACTTATGCACTTAGAAACTCTTTATTATCAATACTTACAACCCTAGGTATGGTTTTTTCATTTCTTTTAGGTGCAAATGTATTGGTTGAAAAAGTATTTTCTTGGCCTGGAATTGGCTCTTTTGCTATTGAAGCACTTGTGGCTTCTGATTATGCAGCTGTTCAAGGTTTTGTACTTACTATGGCTTTACTTTTTGTTGTAGTAAATTTAACTATTGACATAATTTTAACTCTTATTGACCCTCGTGTCTCTATAGATAATTAGGAAAAAATATGAAACAATTTTTTACACATTTTAAATATATTTTAAAAGATAATTTAATTACTGCATTTTCATTTTTCATGTTTTTTGCCTTTGTATTTTTGGCTATATTTGGTTCATTTATTGCACCTTATAATCCACTTTTAACAGATGCGCATGCAGTTTTATCTCCTCCTACTTGGGAGCATTTATTTGGAACTGATAATTTAGGAAGAGATGTTTTAAGTAGAGTAATAGTTGCTACAAGACTTGATTTATGGATAGCTTTTTCAGCAGTAATTTTATCCTTTTTCATTGGTAGTGCTTTTGGGGCAATTGCTGGTTATTTAGGTGGTTGGGCTGATAAAATAATTGGTCGATTTTCTGATGCAATTATGGCTTTTCCACTTTTTGTTTTAGCAATGGGGATTGTGGCAACATTAGGTAACTCTATTGAAAATATTATTTATGCAACGGCTGTTATTAATATACCTTTTTATGCAAGGGTAACAAGAGCCGAAGTTTTAATAAGAAGAGATGCAGGATATGTACAAGCAGCAAGACTCAATGGAAATTCAGATTTTAGAATTCTTACTTTTCAAATATTTCCAAACTGTATGCCTCCTATGATGATACAAATTTCACTAAATATGGGATGGGCAATATTAAATGCAGCAGGACTATCATTTATAGGTTTAGGTGTTAGACCACCTGATGCAGAGTGGGGGATTATGGTAGCCCAAGGAGCAACATATATAGTTTCAGGAGAGTGGTGGTTAGCCCTATTTCCAGGACTTGCCCTTATGCTTGCAGTATTTTGTTTTAATCTATTAGGTGATGGATTAAGAGATTTAGTAGACCCTAAAAAAAGAACATAAGGAGGTAATATTATGTATTCATTTTTAAAAATAGATAACTTATCAATAGATTTTAAAACACGAAATGGAACTGTCCATGGACTAAAAAATGCCTCAATGGATATTCAAAAAGGTGAAATTTTAGGAGTAATAGGAGAAAGTGGTTCTGGTAAATCAATTACAGCTTTTACAGTAATGGGCTTATTAGATAGTGCAGGAAGTGTAACAAATGGGAAAATAGAGTTTGAAGGATTTGCTTTAACAAATGCAAAAGAGAAAGATCTGAAAGAAATTAGAGGAAGAGAAATCTCTATGATATTTCAAAATCCAAGAGCTGCCCTAAATCCCATAAGATGTGTTGGTAAACAAATAGAAGATGTACTTATCTGCCACCATCAAGCAAGTCCACAGAATGCAAAAGAAAAAGCAATAAAAATGCTTGAAAAAGTAAAAATAGTAAATCCACAAGATAGATATTGGTCTTATCCGTTTGAACTATCAGGAGGAATGTGCCAAAGGGTTATGATAGCAATTGCAATTGCTTGTAATCCAAGACTTTTAATAGCAGATGAACCAACAACAGGACTTGATGTTACTACTCAAAAAGTAATAATGGATTTGATAAAAGAGTTAGCAAAAGAACATCATATGGCTGTTATGCTAATAACCCATGACCTTGGAATGGCAGCCATGTATTGTGATAATATTTGTGTTATGCAAAAGGGTGAAATAGTAGAAAAAAATAGTGTTTACGAACTTTTTACAAAACCCAAACATCCTTATACAATAAAACTAATAGCTGCTTCTCCTGGTCCAAAATCTAAACTTTCAGATTTGACTGCTATTCCTGAAGAAATGGAAGGACAAGAAATAGTTTCAAAAAAACAAATTTACAATGAAATGACAAAAAAAGGTGAAGTTATTTTAGAAGTTATAAACTTAGTGAAAAAATTTCCACTAAGGGGCAAAAGTAGCTTTTTTACAAAGAAAAAAGAGAATACTTTTACAGCAGTAAATGGAATAAGCTTCAATCTAAAAAAAGGTGAAAGTTTAGGATTAGTAGGAGAATCAGGTTGTGGTAAATCTACAACATCAAATATGATTACAAAACTTTTAGACCCAACTTCTGGTGATATAATTTTAGAAAACGAAAATATCACAGCTTACACATCTAAACAATTTGCAGCCATGAAACAAAGAAATAAGATACAAATGGTATTTCAAGATCCAACAGATAGTTTAAATCCTAGATTTAATGCTTTTGATTGTATTGCAGAACCTCTTAGACGACTTTTGAAAATGAGAGATAGAAAAAAAATAAAAGAAAAAGTAGAAGAATTATCTTTAATGGTAGGACTTCCTATTCATTTACTCTCTAGATTTCCCCACCAACTTTCAGGTGGTCAAAAAGCAAGAGTAGGAATAGCAAGAGCAATATCAGTAAATCCAAAGATTTTGATTCTAGATGAGCCAACTTCTGCCCTTGATGTATCAGTTCAAGCGGTAGTATTACAGTTATTAGATAGATTAAAAAAAGAGTTAGGTATGAGTTATATCTTTGTTTCACATGATTTAAATGTTGTAAAACTTTTATGTGAAAGAGTAATCGTGATGAATAGAGGTGAAATAGTTGAACAAGGGACAGTACATGATATTTTGGAAAATCCACAAAAAGATTATACAAAAAAACTCATAGCTTCAATTCCACATTTTGAACCAAATAAACTAAAAATGGCTTAATTTACAAAGAAGAAGAATAGGATATAATTTCACATGAAAAATATTTTAAAGTACCTTACTGTGTTGTATGTTGAAGATGATGATGAAGTAAGAGAAAACATCACAAATACTATTTCAAATATTGTTAAAAAAGTCTATTCTGCTTCAAATGCAAAAGAGGCTTTAGAGATATATGATGAAATAAAACCTGATATTATCTTTACAGATATTGATATGGAAGGGATGAATGGGCTAGAACTCATAAAAGAGATAAGAGAGGAAGATAGCCAAACACCAGTTGTAGTGCTAACAGCTTACAAAACAGAGAGTTTCCTCATGGAAGCTGTCTCTTTACATCTAGAATCTTATATCATAAAACCTATTTCTTATGCCTCTTTAAAAGAGGCTTTATTTAATTGTTCTCAAAAACTACTAGAAAGAAATAAATTTGAAATAACATTCCAAAATGGCGCTAAATATAACCTGCATACTCATATCTTTACTAATAGTACAAATGAAATAGAGAGACTACAAAATAAAGAGAGACTTCTTTTAGAAACTTTAATTGAGAATAAAAATGAATTAGTTTTTTATGATATTATAGAAGAAAATGTTTGGGAAGGTGACCTTTTAAATAAAGGAACACTAAAAGTACTCATTGGAAAACTTCGTCAAAAAATAGGAAAAGATAACATCTTAAATGAAAACGAACAAGGTTATAGGCTTTTAACTTGATAGGAAATAAATACAAACTACATGTATCTTCTATAATAATTATTGGATTATTTTTATCCATATCTATTAGTTATATTATTAATAATATTGAAGAAAAAAATATACAAAGTAGATTTCAAAATATAGTCGATGATAAAATAAAATCATTTTATAGAGAAATCTTAATAAATCTCGAAACTCTTTATACCCTATCGATTCTTTATAATAACGAACAAATTCCAAGCAAAGAACAGTTTTCAATAGAAGCAAAAAAAATAATAAAAAGACATAGTGCTATTCATGCTTTAGAGTGGATTCCAATAGTTTCCAATGAAAATAGAAAACTTTTTGAAAAAGAGTTCTTCTTTACAGAAGAATCAAAAAACAACAATATGCTAAGAGTGGGAAACAAAGACAAATATTTCCCAGTATATTATGTAGAACCTTTAAAGAATAATGAAAAAGCGCTAGGATTTGATTTATCAAGTAATAAAAGCAGATATGAGACTATCAAAAAAGCTTTAGAAACAAAAAGCCCCCAAGTTACACAAGCAATAGAGTTAGTACAAAAAAAGAATAAAAAAGGTTTTTTAGCTTTTTTGCCTATTTTTGATGAAAATGAAGATATCAAAAGTTTTGTTCTTGGTGTTTTTGTTATAGAAGATATATTTAAAAAATCAATTTTAGAAGAAGATGGAACATCAAACGAGATAAATTTCAAAATATTTGATACCACAAATAAAATAAATGAAGAAATTTACTCACATAACTCTTTAAATAAAATATATAAACATCTAAAGTATAAAAAAGATCTACCAGTTATTTGGTCTAGGCAATGGACTTTTCAAGCGATACCTAGTTTGAAATATATAAATGAAAGAAGAAGTTTTGTTGCAGAATTAAGCTTATTTATTGGAATACTTTTGACCATAATAGTTTCATATAGAATTAATAAATTTTATAACTTAAAATATGAATCAATCCAAGAACTTAAAAATAAAGATGAGATTTTATATATCCAATCTCGTTATGCCACAATTGGTGAAACCCTATCAAATATCGAACATCAATGGAGAAGTCCATTATCAAAAGTATCCTCAAATATCATCTCCTTACAAAGTGAGATAGAGTTTAGAGGTATGCCCTCAAAAGAGAAACTACAAAGTTCACTTAACAATATGCAAAATACTTTAGTGTATATGAGTAATCTAGTAGATGAATTTAAAAACTTTCATATCCAAGATAAAATAAAAACTAACTTCTTATTTGATGATACTTTAGATATCGCCCTAAAGCTTTTAGAACATGATTTTACAAAATTAGATTTAAGAGTTAAAAGAGATAATAAAAAAGAACAAATAAAAATATATGGCTATCAAAATGAGTTTTCACAAGTACTTATTAATATCTTGTCTAATTGTAGAGATGCCTTTATGGAAAGAAGAGTAAAGAACCCTTTAGTAGAGATTTTTTCATATGAAAAAGATTATAACAAGTTTATCACAATAAGAGATAATGCAGGTGGAATAGATGAAAAGCACATCGAAAATATATTTGAACAATTTTACACTACAAAACAAAGTTCAGGTATAGGATTGCACTTGTGTAAAATGATTATTACTGAACATATGAATGGAAAAATAAGTGTAAAAAATAGCACCTTTTATATAAACAAAGAGAAATGTACTGGTGCCACATTTACAATAGAATTTTCAGTTTAAAAGCTACGGAACGAAACTTGTATTAGCTATATTAAAGCCAATAAAAGGATTCAAAATGTTCGCACAGCTCAGAAAATTTTTATCTAAAGTCTTTGTTCCAAAATCGAGAAGTATTTATTCTTTTTATAAATACGATTCTACTTTTTAATAAGAGTAATTAATTACTCTGTTTTTTCATATAGTCATATAGGTATAAGTATTGTCTTAGCTCTTTTAGACTTTCGTACTTTAACCCTTGTTCAATCCATTGATTTATTTCAAATGGTATTTCAAGGGGTTTTAAAAGCTCTTCTTTTTTCTCTTGTGATATTTTTTCATGCTCACTTAAAACTGAGATATGTGATAAAATAGAAGTCAAACCCAAATCTCGCATTTGTGCTATCTCTTCTACTGTTTTATTCTCTTGGATTAATTCAAAAGTTTCCAAATATGTTTTTGTAAGTTTTTTCAACGGAGCTTTTTCCTCTAACTTTTCACTAAACTCTTCTTTTATACTTTTACACAAAGCTAAAAAAGCATCTCCATATTTTTCATATTTTACAAGCCCTACTCCATTGATATCTAACATCTCTTCTTTTGTGATTGGAAGTTTTGAAGCTAACTCTTTTAAAGTTTTATCCCCAAATATCACATAAGCTGGTACTTCATGTTCCAAAGCTATCTCTCTTCTCAAAGTTCTAAACTTCTCATACAACTCTTCATCAAAACTAAGTTCCGTCGTTTCCTCTTCAAGCTTTTGAGAGATACCAAGTTTATCACTATCTATTAGAAGTTTTTCTTTACCTTTTAATATTAGCATTCCAAGATTATTGAGTTTTAAAACTCTAAATTCACCTAATGCTACAGCTTGCATATCTATTAGTTTATCAGCGATTGCTACCCATTCATTTTTGCTTTTATCTGCTCCCAAACCATAAACACTAAGTTTATCATGTCCAAATTCTAAGAGCTTTTGATTTTTTGAACCTCTCAATATATCAATAATATGATTTGTCCCAAATCTTTGGTCACTTCTATAAACAGCACTTAAAAACTTTTGGGCATCAACACTTACATCTACTTGCTCAATCTCTCCCTTAGTACAATTATCACACAAGGTCTTACAATCATCTATCTCATCTTCAAAATAGTTTGCGATGATTTTATGCCGACAATTATTTGATACACAATATCGATACATGGCTTCTAGTTTATCAAGCCCTGTTTGCTTATATCCCACATCTATGGCATCTTCTATTTGTATTTTTCTTTTTACCTCATCAGATTTTGAGTAAAGTAAGTACACATAAGACATATCCCCATCACGACCTGCTCTACCTATCTCTTGATAATAATTTTCAAGTGTTTTAGGCAAAGATGTATGTATGACAAAACGAATATTAGACTTATCAATTCCCATACCAAAAGCAATAGTTGCCACAACTATATCAATCTTTTCATAAACAAAAGCATCATAAACTTCATCTTTAATAGCTGGCGATAAGCCTGCATGATAAGCTTTTGAGGCATAGCCATTTTCGCATAAAAACTGGGCTGTACTTTCTGCTTCTTTTCGAGTAAAAGTATAAATAATCCCACAAAGCCCTTTGTGAGTTTTTAGGAAGTTTAATATCTGTTTTTTACCATTTGTAATTCTAGGTTCAACTTTTATATCAAGGTTATCCCTATGTGTTTTAGCACGAAAGTGTCTTGCACCTTGTAAGTTTAAATTAGAAGCAATATCTGCTTCCACTTTTTTAGTAGCAGTTGCAGTAAAAGCTGCAATTGGAGTACTTGGAAAAAGTCTTTTTAGTCTATCAAGATTTCTATACTCAGCTCTAAATTCATGACCCCAAGCAGATACACAGTGAGCTTCATCGATAACAAAATAGTTAATATTGATTCGTTGTAATACTCCAACAAACTCATTAGAAGTAAATCTCTCAGGTGCCACATAAATAAACTTCAACTCCCCTCGTAAAAGCTTCTGCATAGTAAAACCATTTTCATTAGCACTTTGAGAAGAGCTTATCATTTCAGCTTTTATATCTAAATCATTGAGTGCTTTTATTTGGTCTTGCATAAGGGCGATTAGTGGAGAGATTACGACTGTCGTTCCAGTCATAAGGAGGGTTGGGAGTTGATAACAAAGTGATTTACCACCACCTGTTGGTAAGATTGTCAATACATCTTGTTTATTAATTATACTATCTACTACTTCTTCTTGGAAGCTTCTAAAGTGTTCATGTCCGAAAATATCTTTTAGTATTTTGTGTTTATTATTCATTGGGGGATTTTAGCATAGATTGAATAAGGGATGAGTGAATGGTAGAATATTTTTAGTTGTAGTTGTAAGGGGATTTTATATAAAATGTATCTTTAATAAATATTTAGTCTCTTCAAGGATATACATAATGGATATGATTATTTGCTGGATTTCTAAAGTACCGAATGTAGTATGGAGTGCTATTATAGCTTCACTTCTTACATTTTTAGGAGTCTTATGGACGAATAAAGGAAACGAAAAAAGACAAACTGCCGTACTAGAACATGAAAAACAAAAATATCAATCTGCTCAAGAACTTGCATTGAAAAAAGAAGTTTTTTTAAATGTGGCAAGTTCTTTTGCAGATGTTTTAGGTGTAATACCTAAGTTAATGAATTTGGAGTTCACACAAAAAGAAATTGAGTCTAAAATGGAAGACCACAGTGGAATTGTAGCCAAATCTTATTTAGCTGCAAAAGAAGCAACTGTTGCAGAAATATTAAATTATTCATCTGAAACAGCTGAATCCCTAATATCCCTATTACAAAATAGAGCAATGGTTTTAGATCACAAAAAAGCTATTGAAATATATCAATCTATTATTGATACTGCAAATTCAGAAAAGGATCGAATAGTATCAATAATGAAAGAATTTAATTTACAAGGGAAAGTTGACACTTCTATATTTGATTATTTAAACAATAATTATGAACTACAAGAAAATATAATTCAAGAAAATACAAAGAGTAAAGAAGAACAAGAAAGAATCTTAGAACCACTACATGTTGAATTTGCAAAAAAATGTATATCAGAACATGGTCGTTTATTATCCTTACTACCACCAATGACAATAGCATTAAGAAAAGAGCTTAATAATGATGGAGATTCCCAAGTATTTGTCGAAGCATTAAATAATAATATACAAAGAATGAAAATTGCATTTGATGGTATTTTCATAAACACCTAAAGGTCTTCGCTTCTCTTACTTTGTGTGGACAAAGTAAGCAAAACCACCAACAGAGTTTCAAAGCCCTTTCGGGTTCCCTCACTTATTATTTTTATCTTTTCTGCTTGGTAAAACTCGTTTATTAAAACTTGCATTTAGCAACTTTTAAACACTTGTATAATTGATTTATCACTCAAGTAAGTAGTATAATTTTTACAGAGTCGGTTAGATGTAGATTGATTTTAACAGGAAGCCATTATATTTAATGAGCTTGTGTTTGAGCTAAATTGATAACTTGGGTGGAAACAGAGTCGGTAGATTACCAGACTGCATTTACAAGCGAAAGTAAGGTTTAGTGTATGTCACTCAGACCACAAAGGTCTGTGCTACCGAACTCTTCATTTAATGGAGGTTCTTATGGATAATTATATCGGAATTGATGTTGCGAAATCAACATTGCAGGTTTATATTCCTAAAAATGACTTAAATATCGAGATTCAAAACAGTTTATATGGTTTAAAGAAATTGTATAACAAATTAACTAAGTTGTACAAAAAAACTTTAAATGATATTGTATTTGTATATGAATCTACAGGTTCTTATTCAACAATTTTAGAGCGTTATTGTCAATCAAATAAGATAAAGTGTTTTAAAGTAGGTGCATATCAGAGTTCTTCTTTCTCTAAAGTAATAAAAAATAGAAGTAAGACGGACAAGATTGATGCAAAGATGTTATCTCAGATGAATATTTTAGTAAAAGAAAAAGATATAAAAATACCAGTAAGAGATGATAGTGCTCATCAAATAAGGTCTTTAATTAAATACTATCACTCTTTAATTAAAGAAGAAGGAAGATTTGCTAATTATCTTGAAGCAGCTACTTTTAACCTTGAAGACAAATATGTTTTAAAAAGAGTTAAAAACAAGATAGCAAATATTCAAAAAGAACAATTATTAATTGTTGAAAAAGCTATGAACCTTATTAAATCAAATGATAATTATTATGAAGCATATACTAATATTACTTCAATAAAAGGAGTGGGTCAAAAAAGTGCTATTATCTTATTGTATCTATTTTTAAAATATCCAAATGCATCAAGACAACATATTACAGCACTTAGTGGATTAGATCCCATACAAAGAAGTTCTGGAACATCTGTAAATCGTAAACAAAGAATATCAAAACAGGGTTTATCATTGTTAAGAGCAATAATGTATATGCCTGTATTAACAACCATTCAACATAATGAAGAGATGAGATCATTCTATAATAGATTAATTGAAAGAGGCAAACCAAAAATGCTAGCACAAATGGCAGTAATGAGAAAAATGATATTACTAGCACACAGTTTATATAAGAATAAAAAGCAATATGATTCTAAAAGATACTTGAATTTTACTCAAATTAAAAAGGAAATTGAGATGGAATAATATTTTTTATTTAATAAAATATAGACTTTTTTTAATTGTTTTTAAAGGTGGAAACTCAAACAGTTGCCAATCTTGTTTAGAAAAGAGAAAAATAAACGCTCGGCTTTTGCAAATGTTGGAATCAAAGGTGGGATAAGGACATTTGAATTTTTGATTTGTTTATATTCTTGACTTTATTTTTTTAAATTTATATATGATAGTTTGAACTTCTAAGATAAAGAAACAACAAAAGAGATTTCTTTCTACATCTGCAGGAGCCGAATGTTTATTTTTCATTTCGGAGAAAGCTGAGGACTTGTTTGAGTAAAAAAGAGTGATAAACTCACTCTTTTTTAGGAGTTCCGCAAGCTAGAAATTAAAAATAATAAATGAGGGAACCTTTGGCTCCGAAGTTGCCACCTTAAAAACCAATAAAAAGAGAGTGTTAGAAATTCCGTGTCAATCTGATAAAATAATAT
>TARA_R110002033_G_scaffold152046_1_pt1 | contig 51961 bp, 48 predicted proteins | sample TARA_R110002033 | Tara Oceans TARA_R110002033 (sample SAMEA4397051) | marine metagenome | biome: Polar Biome; feature: [SRF] surface water layer (ENVO:00010504); material: water (ENVO:00002006), including particulate matter (ENVO:01000060) such as... | depth 5 m
GTTAAATAAAAACTTGAGGCTGATTAGGAGAGATGGTATCTACAATTTACGCAAAAAACGACGAGTAATGAAACACGACAAGATTCAATTACTCGTTCGGTTCATCGGTAAAAACATCATCATTTAGATACCCTACTGGCAGCGCCTTACTGGTCTTCGCCCCCATCAACTTTAGCTTCTCCGCTCTCGCCACCAAATTACCGCGTCCTGCCGTTAGCTTTTTCAAGGCTGAATCATGAGTACGACTCACGGCTTCTAGCTTGCTACCAATGTCATCCATATCCTGTACGAATCCCGAAAACTTGTCGTACATTGCACCGGCTTGACGCGCAATTTCAATAGCGTTTTGACTCTGTTTTTCATTGCGCCAAATGTTTTGAATGGTACGTAAAGTCGCTAATAAATTAGACGGCCCGACGATAATAATATTGTGTTCGAAGGCTTCACTAAACAAACCATTGTCGCCTTGTAAGGCTAAACCAAACGCCGCTTCAATTGGGATAAACAACAACACAAAATCCAACGAAGTGACGCCCGGTAAATCGTGATAAGACTTTGCGCTCAGCTCCTTCATATGACGACGCACTGCATCCAAATGCTGTTTAAGCGCTCGATTTCTGTCTTCATCGGTTTCGGCTTCCATATAAGCCAGATAACTAATCAGCACCATTTTGGAGTCGACAATGATTTGCTTACCTTCAGGCAAATGGATCACTACATCTGGCTGTAAACGTCGACCTTCTGCAGTTTGATAAGAAGCTTGCGTCTCATATTCACGGCCTTTTTCCAAACCTGAACGCTCTAAAATTCGCTCCAAAATCACTTCGCCCCAACCACCCTGCAGTTTATTTTGACCTTTCAATGCATGGGTTAGACTCACCGCATCATCGCTGATTTTTTGATTCAGTAACTGCAGACCTTTAATTTCTTTCACCAACGAAAAACGCTCGCGGGCTTCTTCTTGATAACTCTTTTCTACACTTTCTTGAAACTTCTGGATTTGCGAACCAAGCGGCGTTAATAAAGAACCCAACTGACGCTCGTTTTCTTTCGCCAATTGCAGCCCCTGCTGACTCATGATTTCATGGGCCATTTGCTTAAATTCGGTTTCGTTTTGCTTTTTTTGCTCGCGATAAAAGGCTTCCTTTTCCTGCCAAACACTTTGCGCGGCAGCAAATTGTTGCTCTAAAGTCAGTGACTCTTTCTCCAAATAATGAATCTGATCTTTCGATTGTTCTAAAAGACGCTTTAATTCCTCATTTTGTTGCTGCATTTTTTCTTGTGTGTGCTGCCACTGACGGCGCATAGCCTGTACAATAGCGCCAGCAATGCCAGATAGAAGAATCGCGCCGATACAAAAGCCCGATAACACCCAAACTGATTGCGAAAGCCAATCTGTCATATGAATTAAAACTCGCTATTTTAAATGTCTGTTTTTAACAAAGTGAGGCATTTGCAGGACGTCACGAGCAAAGGCAAAACGAGGCAAAAATAGACGAAAAAGCGGAGTTTATAGGTTATAAATGAGCATTTTGAGTCTATTTTTAACACTGTATTGGCGCGCGCAGCAGTCATGCTAAGGTCTCGATAAGTTTACATGGATTACTACCTAAGCCCAACACACACGCAACGCTTTGATCTAGAAATAAAAAATAGTCAGTTTATTACGACGGTTTGTCGTACGAACGGCCGTGATGCGGCAAAGGCTTTTATTGAAAAAATGCGCCAGCGTTACCCTGATGCTAACCATCATTGTTGGGCGTTTATTGCAGGTATGCCAAATAATGCCCATCTATGGGATCAAAGTGACGATGGTGAGCCTAAAGGCACAGCGGGTAAACCTATGTTGAATGTGTTACAGCATTCAAATTTTGGTGAAACCACAGTAGTCGTGACACGCTTTTTTGGCGGTGTGAAACTCGGTGCGGGAGGCTTAGTAAGAGCCTACAGCCAAGCTGTACAAGAAGCGCTTTCGCAAACAGAATATGAAAATGTGTACCCGCGCAGCCCCGTTCAGCTGAAAATCGCCTACTCTTTATTGGGTAAGGTTGAATATTGGCTAGAACAGAGCGATATAGAAATAACCAACAAAACATACAGTGACAGCATAGTAATTGATCTTGCTGTTATTGAACGTACTTGGCCTGAACATAAAATCGCATTGACGGATTTATGCCAAGGCAGTTTAACTTTAATTGAACCGGACAACGAATAACTATGTACCAAACTGGACAAAGATGGAGTAGCCGCAACGAGCCTGATCTCGGCGTAGGCATGATAGTAGACAAACAAAACAAGTCTTTTACCTTGCACTTCCCTGATGCGGAAGCGGATCGTCAATACTCAAATGACCAGACTAGTCTTGTTCGACGCACTTTAACTGTCGGCGATCAACTGCACTTCCAAGATGAGACCTTCACCATATTGGAAGTAGAAGAAATTGATGACCTTATCGAATACCGTATCAGCGAAGACGATGATTGGTTAGAAGAGTCAATCATTCAATTCCCACGTAACGACAAGAACGAGCTCGATTCTTTATTGGCACTTTCGCCAGCTCGTCGCATGTGGTTCGACCTACGTCGCCATACGCTTGAACACCAAGCGGCCAACGCAGCATCACCAGTTCGCGGCTTAATGGGCTTGAAAGCAGAGCTTCTACCGCACCAGATTTATCTGGCTCATGAGATCGCTAATCGCCCGAAAGCACGCGCGCTTTTGTGTGACGAAGTGGGTATGGGTAAAACCCTAGAAGCCGGTTTGATCCTGCATCAACGTCTACTAAACGGCCTCTGCAAACGCGTACTTATTTTGACTCCAACAAACCTCCAACATCAGTGGTTGGTTGAGATGCTACGCCGCTTCCACCAGCCATTCTCACTGATCAACGAATCCGTGTACGAAGACTTCATGGAAGGCGACGACAACCCGTTTGAGCAACAACCTTTTGTTATCTCGCCAATCGATTGGGCGAGCCAACACCCGAAAGCCACTCAGCATATGCTAGATGCGGAATGGGACATGGTGATTGTCGACGAAGCGCACCACCTTGCTTGGCATCCAGAAACACCAAGCATTGGTTATCAGGTCGTGGCACGTCTAGCCGCGAAAACAGAATCGTTATTGCTGTTGAGTGCAACCCCAGAACAAACTGGCGAACGCGAGCATTTCTCTCGCTTGCAGCTATTGGATGCCGATCATTATCACGATTTCGAGCATTACCAAGCACAACAACAAGCTTTCAAACAAGCGGCTGAATTAGCAGAAGCTCTGTTGCCATTCAGTCAAGAAGACGGCTCACCAGAAGCGCTAGATTGGAACACGGCGTTTGGCTCTTACTTACAAGAAGTCAGTACCAAAGACTGGTTCCAAGCACTTACAACCAAATCTGGTGCAGAACAAACCGAAGCCGCAAAAGAAGCCATTAGCTGGCTGATTGACCGTCATGGAACGGGACGCGAAATGTTCCGTAACACTCGAGCTGCTGTGGGTGGTTTCCCGGATCGTTACCTTCATTCTTATCCGCTGGAAAACAATGAACACTTCGAATCTGCAGATCGCCATGTGCAACCAGAAACCGAAGTGTCTGACGGCTTATGGGAAAAAGATCCACGCTGGGTTTGGCTAAAAGAATTCCTAGAATGCCAAGCAGACAAAGTCCTCGTCATTTGTCACACCGCCGACATGGCACAATGGCTAAATGACCAACTGACTTTTGCTGGCTTCCAAAGTGCCGATTTCCACGAACAAATGCCACTGATCCACCGTGACCGAGCTGCTGCTTATTTCGCAGACGATAACGGTGCACAAATTTTAGTGTGTTCTGAAATCGGCAGTGAAGGCCGTAACTTCCAGTTCAGCCATCACATCGTTATGTACGATTTGCCAGAGCACCCAGACTTACTCGAACAGCGTATCGGTCGTCTTGATCGTCTAGGACAACTAAACGACGTGCAAATTCACGTCCCTTATATCAAGAAAAGTGTGCAAGAGCGCCTATTCAACTGGTACCACCACGCCCTAAACGCATTTTGTCGTACTACGGGTTCTGGCGATAAAGTCGAAGAAGCTTTTGGCGACAGCTTGCATGCCTACTTGCATGGTCAAGACGACGACACTGATTTGCTAAAAGAAGCAAACATCTACCATGAAGCGCTACTAAAACAAATGGAAGAAGGTCGTAACCGCTTGCTAGAAATGAGTTCGTGCCGTCCAGAACAAGCGCGTGCATTAATCGAACAGATTAACAACCAAGCGACAAAAGGCCTGCATCATTACATTGAGCAAGTTACTCACGCGTTCAACATCTACGCAGATTGCATCAATGATGATCCAGATCGCGCCGCTTGGTTCTTGCGCCCTTCTACTGACATGATGCTCGAAGCACTGCCAGGCATAGAAGAAGAAGGTAAAATGCTCATGCTTGATCGCCGTCAAGCTAGCCAGCGTGAAGACGTAGCGTTCGCAACTTGGGAACACCCTCTGATCACCATGCTAATGGACGAAGTTCAAGGCTTTGACTCTGGCAAGCTTACTTCGGCTATCTTGCCAATCGCTGCATTGCCAGAAGGCACAGTATTGGTAGAAAGTATGTTCGTCATCGAAGCGACGGCTCACCCACGTTTGAAATTGGCGCAATCTCTGCCAATGACACCAATGTGGCAATTGTCTGACTCAAACGGCAAATTCCTCCATCAACAATTTACTGCCGACAAATGGGCCGAAAAACTGAAAGGCGTGCCAAACCGCGTCGCGGAACAATGGGTTGCTGCCTTGCGCAAAAACCTTATTGAAGTGCTGCAAGCTCACCAGCTGAATGCCCAAGAGCAAGCGCGTCCGATCGTTCACGCAGCGAAAACGTCTTACCAACATCGTTGCCAAAATGAAATCGAACGTTTAGTGGAATTGAAAGCCTTCAACGACACCATTCGTGATGAAGACATAGAACGTCTTGAAACCAACATGCAAGAAGGTTTGACACGCATCGACGAGCACCAAATCCGCTTGGATGCGATTCGTATCATCTTAACCACTAAGCCGGAATAACATTCTGTGCAGGATGCCGTGCCGAGTTTAGAGCTATCTCGCTTAGAGATATTGTACGAAGACGAATGGTTTGCTGTGATAAACAAACCTGCTAACTGCTTATCTGTGCCCGGTCGTGGCCCAGATAAGCTCGATTCTATCTTGCATCGAGCAGAGTGTTTATTTGGCGAAGCCTTTGCCATACATCGACTGGACGAAGCCACCTCAGGCTTAATCCTCGTGGCGAAAACCCACGAATGTCAAAAACGTATGTATGCGCATTTTCGTGAACGAGAAGTCCAAAAAGAATACCGCGCCTTGCTGCGCGGTCATCTTTTGGGTGAAAAAGGCGAAGTACGAAAACCACTGCGCTGCGACTGGCCAAATCGCCCAAGACAAATAATCTGCACCGATGAATGGAGCAAAGACTCCATCACCTACTGGGAAAAAATGGCCTACGAAAACAACACCACCCGTGTTAGACTCGTGCCCTTTACTGGTCGTTCTCACCAACTTCGCGTCCACATGCAAAGCCTAGGACACTCGATTATTGGCGATGAATTCTATGACCCAGAGTTTCAGAACGACCCTCGGTTGTTATTGCACGCCTATCGGCTAGAGTTTAGGCATCCGTTTACCAAAGCATGGGTTGCGTTTGTAGCGGCTTGCCCTTTTTAACTCCCGCCCACAGCCCTAGAAGCTGAGCAACATAATTCGTGCTTAAACCACTACACGTCATTCCTGCTTAAACAAAGTCATTCCCGTGAAAGCGGGAATCAATCTCTTTTTGGACTACGGTATTTAGGTTCCATTCGAGTACTTTATATTCCCGACCTTTTTTCCGCTCTGCTGCGCGGGTAACTTTTTGCTAGCACCCAAAAACTTCAGTTTAAAGGAAAGCAAAAAATCGCTTTATCGGGCTATCACCCAAACGTCTCATTCATTTTGTTTAATACTGGTTTAGCAAGACGGTTTACATCGTAAGGCCTAGATTGTTCACTCGGTGGGAGATAGATCATCAAACAATGACTCTGAAACTCCATAAAGTCGCGCAATCAGGATTGCGTCGAACTGACTTCATCGGGATCTCAAGCGCAAAAGGTAACAACTACTTATTACCAAGTCCCTTCCCCTTTTTCTTCCAAGGGGAAGTCGGAGGATGGGGTTAATCTCTTCTTTGGCTCCATTCAAAAAGTGATGCCCTACGAAAACAACATGTACGAAAATAAAATAGGAAAGAACCAAGTGAAAAAGAGGAAATGATTATTTTGTTAATATAGGTATACTTATTTTCAAGAAACCAAACAAAGGAGCTTGGTATGTTGATTGACACGAAAAAAATCTCAGAACTGCCATTTGATGGGCAAATTGAATTAATGGAAGCCGTAATGAGTGCATTGGCTCAGAACCAAGCTGAATTTGACTCACCTAAATGGCACCTGCAAGAATTAGAAGCTCGCACACATGAGCTTAACGAAACTGAAAAATGGCGTAGTTTTGAAGAGGTACGAGAAAGGCTTAAATCGTGATATTTAACATTTTCTTTACGCCATCGGCCGAAAATGATTTGCTCAATGCGAAAAAATTCTATGCAAAAATAAATGAGGCACTTGGTCAGTATTGTGTTGATAGTTTGATGTTAGACATTGAACGGTTGCGATTTTTCGCAGGTATTCATCCTAATATTAATGGCAGATTCCGAGTGCTTTCACGCAGCTTTCCTTTTTCAATTTACTACCAAGTTATAAAAGACCAAGTCTTGATTTTAGCCGTATTAGATAATCGCCAGAATCCTAAAAGCATTGAACATAGACTTACCAACAGTTAAATATGATACCGTAAGCCAGATGAGACGAGGCGCTTACCTGTAAAAAAAGTGGCAATATTACATCACGATTATAACCGGTATTACCTTTTAACAAGAGCCGCTTTACTCACGATGCCCTACGAAAACTGACTCCCCCGTAGATCGAAATTTATCTCGACGCGGAATGTAGGTTCCATTCTAACACTTTGTATTCCAACCTTTATTCCACTCTTTAATTAAGGGAAAGCTGAGCATATAACTTTTGCTAGTGCCCAAAAACTTAAGTTTAAAGGAAACCAAAAATTCGCTTTAAGATCTTTAATGCCTCAGTTCCTTCATAGGCACATGATTGCTACCTACGCTCGTTATACCTGATAGTAGAACCAAAGAACGCAGGTCAGATAAGACGAGGAACGAGGCATAATCTGACGATGGAAGCGAAGCTTTCATTTTGTGGATTAACACTGGTTCGAAAAAACTAAAGCGTCACGTGAAATAACCATTAATTGGGCAATAAAATTAAAAACATATACTAAAATAGCGCTGGCTCGTCATAAAAAATAGACTGAACACATTATAAGCTTCACCTGAATACGGTCGCCAAAGGCTTTACCAGTTTCGCTTCTTATTGATAGCGGTTTTGTGTATCACAAAGGTCGATGGTATGTTGTATGTTTAACCAAAACTCTGGTGTATTGCCAAAAGCGGTTTAGGATGGTGTGTGAATGATGCCGATACAACAATAATTACTCATCAGAACTCTGAGGATTCGGTTGTTATGTCATTGGATATTACACAAGACCCTGCCGTTACTACGCTCTCCTGCCAATCCTGAGCATTTGAAACGTTATCTTACGTAATACCAATCAAATTAAAGTTATTCAGATTTTCTGCAGCTCAGGACTAAAGGTGTATACAGTCAGTTTTATTACTCCTTTCTCAGTAAGGTTCGAAACACCTTAGCAAGGAGCTTTATAGCGGCATCCATTTCCATTGGAGTATACGCGGCGAAGCCCAACAAGAAACCAGCTTGGGGCTGGGCAGATGCGTAAAGCGCAGTTAATCCAAAAAGGTCTATACCTTCACGACGAGCACTATCAATAACCGTCTGCTCAGAAATTTCACACACCAACTTGCAGAATATTTGCATGCCTCCATCCGGTACTATTGGAATAACGTACTCAAAGAGATGCTTTTCAATTAATTGCACCAACACATTCAAACGTCCGGCGTAGATGAGTCGCATACTTCGTACATGAGCACCAAAGTGGCCAGCTTCGATAAAACGTGCAAGCGTTAATTGCGGAATCGGTGCACTATGCCCGTCCAACAGAGTACGTGCGCGAGTCATTGGTTCGACAAGGGAATCAGGCAATAGCATGTAACCTATACGAACACCAGGAAACAACGACTTAGTAAATGTCCCCACATAAATCGTACGCTCGTAACGGTCCATCCCCTGAATACAAGCAGTCGGCTTACCTGCATAATGAAATTCACTGTCGTAATCGTCTTCGATAATCCAAGCCTTCTGTTGAGCGGCCCACTCTATTAATGTCAAACGCCGGTCCAGTGTCAATGTTGCCCCAGTAGGAAACTGGTGTGATGGGCTTAAAAACACAACCCTAGCCGACACCGATGAATTACAAAGAGCATCAACCTGCAAACCGTGCTTATCAACTGGAATCGGAATACATTCAAGTCCAGCAGCTTCAAACGCCTTTCGCGCGCCATGGTAGGCTGGGTCTTCCATAAAAATCCGCTCACCGGTATCCAATAACATCTGCGCACAAAGCGCTATGGCCTGCTGTGAACTTGTTAAAATCAGAATACGTTCCGGAGTTGCCCGTGCGCCACGTTCAAGATTAATATAATCAGCAACAGCACAACGTAACGCCTCCATACCTTGCGGCGGACCTGCCTGCAACGCTAGATGGCCGTATTCTTTCAACACCTGTCGTTCCAAACGCTCCCAGACCGGCAACGGAAAATTACGTGTTTCTGGCACGCCCTGAATAAAAGGTCTAGGAGCTGAAAAATTTTTAATACCTCCGTCAAGAAACATAGCCATACCTCTTTGGCTCAACATTGTTTCATGACTCTCCGACGGAATTGAATGCTGCACAGGCCGTTTAGATAATCGATGAGCCCTCATTGAAACAAAACTACCACTTCCTACGCGCCGATCTATAAAACCTTCAGCATGTAGCTGGCTATAGGCGGTTTCAACAGTATCCCTAGAAACAGCCAATGACTTTGCCAGAGCACGTGTTGCAGGCAAGGGCTTTCCGGAGGTAAGAACGCCATCAAGAATGAGCTGTTTTATCGCCCTCTGGATTCTTATATGCAATGGAAATGCCGAATTGATTGGGTTAACCAACCAAGTCTTTACCGTCTCCAATTGGGAAGATTTAAACAATTGGACTGGACTCCTTTAAAAAAGTGGATGGGTAAATCAGGCCATTTAATTGCTATAAATACAAGTCTAATTTATTGCCAAAAGAGTTGCCGACCATGTACGCATATTTGAAAAAATCCAAACAATCACTTGATGTACTCCCCCCTGCCATAGCTGCACTGATGACTGTAATCGTCAATTATGGAGGGACCTTTGTACTGGTATTTCAGGCCGCAAAAATGGCAAACTTATCACCGGAATTAACAGTATCTTGGGTTTGGGCTTCATCCATTGGCGTTGGGCTTACCTGTATTTTTCTGAGCTGGCGTACCCGTGAACCTATCATCACAGCATGGTCCACACCGGCAGCAGCATTTCTGATTATCGCATTACCGACGATCTCCTACGCGGAAGCTATTGGCGCCTACTTGGTATCTGCCGCTTTATTTATCATGCTAGGTCTAAGTGGCTATTTTGAAAAAGTAATCCGGTTAATTCCACCCGGCATTGCCGCTGGCTTACTCGCTGGCATTTTGTTGCAATTTGGTATTGGTGCCTTTGCTGTTATCAATGTCGAGCCATTCTTAGTGGTGTTAATGGTATTAAGCTATCTAGTATTAAGACGGAGTGCTGGTCGTTACGCCGTAGCAGGCATGATGATAGCCGGACTAATATGGCTATTGCTGCAAAAACGACTGGATTTATCTAGCATCGAGCTGATCGTAGCAACACCAGTTTTTACTACACCGGTTTTTTCGTGGAATGCACTGCTAAGTATAGCGCTGCCGTTATTCCTGATTACGCTAACAGGCCAATACATTCCTGGAATGCTGGTACTACGCAATGATGGTTATAAAACCAGTGCCAGTCCTATTTTGACCTTTACCGGTCTAGGTTCATTGCTATTTGCGCCGTTTGGCTCTCACGCAATAAATATTGCAGCGATTACTGCTGCTATTTGTACTGGCAAAGAAGCACATCAAGACCCAACGAAACGCTGGATTGCTGGTGTTATTGCAGGCGTGTTGTACATTCTTGTGGGGATATTCGGCGTTACGCTGGCCACACTATTTATGGCATTTCCTACTGCCTTTATAACAGCTCTTGCCGGTATAGCCTTGATCGGAACCATTTCCAGCAGCCTTACTGCTGCCATCAGTGACTCAGCTTCGCGTGAGGCATCTCTCATTACCTTTTTAGCAAGCGCATCTAATATCACTCTGTTCGATATAGGTGGCGCTTTCTGGGGGCTGCTAATCGGCCTCGCTGCCTATGCTTTATTAAGCACAAACTTTTCAATGAAAACAAAATAATATTTGTAATCAGTATTTAATCAAAAACTTTATGAAATAAATTTTCACCAAAAAAAAGCGAGTATGAACTATGAGCCAAAGCCCTAATATCCTTATCACAAGCGTTAAACCGGAAGACTATACCCAATGGCTGCCCTATTGGCTGAGCTACCAAGAATTTTACAAGGTCCAATTAGCTGATGAAGTGACTGCAGCCACTTGGAAACGCTTCTTTGATGAAAACGTGCCGGTGTATTGCGCAGTAGCAAGGGAAGGGGAAAAAATTCTCGGCTTTGCCCATTATTTATTCCACGATTCAACTTGGGGAATAAATAACTTCTGCTACCTCGAAGATCTATTCGTACATCCAGCCACCCGTGGGAAGCACATTGGAAAAAAACTAATTCAATATGTAAAAGAAAAGGCACAGGCTAAAAACAGCGACCGCTTCTATTGGCATACCCAAGAAAGCAATAAAGTTGCGCAACGGCTTTATAATTGGGTTGCAGAAGAGCCAGGCGTTATTGAATACAGAATGACACTGTAAGGCCCCATTACAGTAACAACTCAATAACGCCTTTTAAATAAAGAGCCTCGGCTGAGGCTCTTTATTACTTAAAAACTCAATCTTATATATTAGGAACTACTTTCATGCTTCTCATAAAAAACTGACCTAAATAACACCTAACATTCATTAGATAATCTAGCTTGTTCGAAAGCCCATTTAACTAACACAATAGTTAAATCAAACATCATGATAATCCCCAATTGAGTTCTATTCATTCACTCGCATTTCCCATTTATTTTTAAAACGCTGCTAAACTGTGAACGATGCGTTTTCACAGCAAGGAGACTTAACCCAATGCCTGAAATAGATTTGAAATGTGCCTGCGGAACCGTAAAAGGAAAAGCCACTGCGGAAAGTGCCAAAATGGGCACAAGGATTACTTGCTGTTGTGACGATTGCCAAGCATTTGCTCAATTTCTAGGGCAAGAAGATAGTGTTTTAGATCAGTACGGTGGAACGGATATATTTCAAATACCGGTGTCTTATCTCACGATTAGTGAAGGAAAATCAGAAATTGCCTGTATCAAGCTTAGTTCTAAAGGCATGTATCGCTGGTATGCAAAGTGTTGCAATACACCAATTGGCAATACGTTTGGCGTTGGCGGCCCATTTATTGGGGTGATTCATAGCTTCATGGATAATACGCAAACACGTGACGCTGATTTAGGAAAAAGCAGAGGTTACGTTCTTACTAAGTATGCCAAAACACCTGTTCCAGAGAATCTTAAAGCTTCTTCGTTGAGTATTAACTTTAGAATGGTGACCAAAATCCTTTCATGGAAATTAAAAGGTCTAAATAAGCCCTCTGAGCTTTTTAATAATGACGGACAGCCAATTTGTGAACCTCACATCCTTGATAAAAAGGTTCAGGGCTCTTAAAAAGCTACAAAAGATATTCCTTCCAAACCTGATTCGCTGCTTGATGCAGCAAGCTATGTCGCCATGCGACTTTTTCTTCTTGTCTATCGTAACCACCGCCGATGACGCAAGCAGTCGGCAGTTTAAGGGCGACGCAAGTTTCGATAACGTATTTATCGCGTTCTAAAATACCTTGATCGGTTAAGTTAACGTAGCCGAGTCGATCGTCTTGGTGGACGTCAACTCCAGCATCGTAGAAGATGAAGTCTGGCTGGTGTTCTGCCAGTATCGCTGACAAGCTGCTTTTTAGGATGGATAGGTATTCTTGGTCATTTGCGCCTTTGGGGATGGCGATATTGAGGCCAGCAGTTTGTTTGATTGGAGGATAGTTTTCTTCACAATGCCACGAGACCGGAATGATATCGGTTCTATCTTTGAAGAAGGCAATAGTTCCGTCGCCTTGGTGTACATCGCAGTCTAGTATAAGGATTTTTTTCGCCCTGCCAGATTTGATCATAGCAAGTGCGGCGACAGCTAAATCGTTGAATATACAGAATCCCGATCCATGAGAAGGATGTGCGTGATGCGTGCCACCAGCAAGGTGACAAGCCAAGCCATATTCGTACGCGAGTTCGCTAGTGAGTATGGTGCCAGAGACAGCACGTAAGGTTCGTTCGACTAACCATTCAGACCAAGGTAAACCAATTTCTTTTTCTTCTTGCTTACTCAGCTCACCACGAATAAAGCGTTGTACGTATTCTTTATGATGAGCAGCCATTAATACTTTAAGAGAAAGCGGCGTTGGCGTGTATTCGTTTTCGTCCGTCAGGATCCCCTGCTCTCTTAAGGACTCCGCCAACAGACCAAACTTGCGCATGGGAAAACGATGCCCTGCGGGAAATGGGATGCTGTAATTAGGATGGAAAACGAGTGGTAACAAAGCGGCATTCATAAAACAGATTACTTAACTCTTCAGAAAGAGAGCCATGCTAGCAAGGGTCGCTTAGGTTATGCTACTTTCTTTTGAGACTTGTTTTACTTAATAAATACAAAGCAGAGATTATTTACTCTTGGCAACAAGGACTTTTCGAATTGCACCATTAAAAGACTCAATAAGATGCGGCGGGAAACCTTTACCACTTTCGAAGTTCACCATTTGTACGGCGCGCATGGCACTTTTGTTGTAATCACTACCGGATTTACCCCAAACAGCATCAATAAACATAACAGCCATTGATAAGATAAAAGCACCTTGAGGAATCAAAGAGCCCACCAAACCTTCGGGGAAACCTGTACCATCAAAACGTTCTTTATGAGCCTGAACCATAGCAACCGCGTCTTCCCAGCCTTCATGTTTGGAAAGAAGTTTAGCGCCAACCATTGGATGGTTATGCTCTGCTTGGCGTTTTGCAGCTTCATCGTCTTTGCAGTTTAGAATCAGCGCCATACCCATATTATGCATATAAGCCGCTGCACTTAATTGAGCTGGATCTATAGAGCTTTTACATTCAGTATTGATCAATTGACAAAGTTTGAGGATACGCTCGCTCCGCTCTGATGAATAACCAAGTAAGCGGTTTAATTTTTGGCTAAACCCAATAAATGACTCAATGTCATCCTTTTGTTCATCGGTATATTCAACTTTAACAATCACAGAAGTAGCTGCTGGTTCTTCTTTTACTTCTTCTGTTACTTGGTTGCATTGCCTGAGTAAGGTTGCAGCCATTTCGGGGCGTTTGCTATCATCCTCTTCGGCATAAATTTCATCTAAACCGCGCTGTAATTGATCACGCACTGCAATTTCAGCGACATGGGATCGATAAATTTGCTGAAGCAAATCGTAAACTTTTTCAATAACCACAATAATCAGTTCACCCAAATAAGGGTGATATTGAATGTACCCACCGCGCATGCCATCAACTATTTCTTCTAACTTGTGAAGCACACCAACCAAGGGATCAAGAAAACAAACGGAACAATTACCTTTCATGCTATGCAACGAACGAAAAAGCTTGTCTAATTTATCGAATGAAAAACCATCGCCTTCGATGCTATTAATGGTTTCTTCAATTTCTTGTTGTGCTTCCACATAGCATTCGAGCAAGTCATCCTTAAGTTCTTTTTCCAACGCTGAAAACGCTTTACACGCAAAATGGCTCATTTTTCTCTTCCATTACAAGGAACTTACAACCCCGACACATACTTAAGTCTGCCCAAAGAATTGGCAATTTATAGCATCATCCTCTTATTGTAGTTAGAATAATTGTAAGCGTGCACATAGAGTATGTTTCATTATGCAAACGAGGTATCCATGCCAAATTACTGGCTTATGAAATCTGAACCCGATGCGTTTTCAATAGATGATTTAAAACGACTAAAACACTCACCTTGGGATGGTGTAAGAAATTACCAAGCACGAAATTTCATGAAAGAAATGAAAGAAGGTGATTTGGTGTTTTTTTACCATTCAAGTTGCACTCCAGCAGGCATAGTTGGAACAGCCAAAGTCTGTAAAAGTGCTTATCCAGACCATACCAGCTGGGACAAAAATAGCGCTTATTATGATGCGAAATCAACGCCAGATAGCCCACGTTGGTTTATGGTGGACGTAGAATTTATTGAAAAGTGGCCGTCCATTCTGACGTTAGCAGAATTAAAGCAAAACCCTGAATTGACTGAGATGTTATTAACCAAAAAAGGCAGCCGTCTGTCTGTAATGCCTATTACACAAAGTGAATGGGAATACATCTCGACCATACTGAAAAAATAAATGATGACCTTTGCACGACTACTACGTTAGTAACCTTGTGAAAAGGTCCCAAATATTTAGAAACAGTTAATACTAAGTTACTGTTTTAATGAAACTCTCGATCCCGCTGTTTTAAAGACACTGCGTAATCAAAGTAATACTGAACAACTACACCTAAATAATCGTAATCATCCCCTGTTCTTGCAATGACACCAATACTTCCCATTTGACGGTATTTTTTCGGTTGGAAGTACGTTTCAAGACGCCAGCCAACTTCATCTAGATTATACTTTTCCCTATATAGTGAAGTTCGTAGATCTTCATTGAAATAATAACCTATACCGATACGTGAACTAGTCACATTACTCAATGTTGTATCAGTGGATATATAGTTGGTCGTCAACGAGAAAGATCCTAAAAATGCTTCTCCGATAAACTGCCCAATCACATCTCTCTCGCTTTCTAACTCTTCATCCATTGGCTCTAGTTCAGAAATACCAATCCCAACCCCCAAACGGCCATAATCATTGTGAAGAAACCAATTAGAAGAAAACTCAGATTGCGCAAAGCTACTTTTTGATGAACCAGTGATAAGATAGTTGCTGTTTAACAATACTTGGGTAGATAAATAATCGTTAATTGGAATATTCACTTTAAAGTCAATATTCATCAAAGACTTCTCATCCAAAAGCCCATAACCTAAACCAAAAGCAAAGTTAGGCGGCTCTCTCTCTGCGTGGGCAGCACCACTAACGACAAGACATGAAACAAAAATACGGGCTAATACAGTCAAAACACTCTCTCAATAAAAAGACGCTCGTAAAAACAAATTGTGCAATTATTGTGGCTGATGTTTTGCAAAAGCTCCAGTAAGAAAACAAGACTATTTCAACTTACTTTTTTACGTTAAATTACAGGGAATTCAGAACACCTCTGGGATTCGGAAGCAAAGCCCAATATAATAGCGCCAAAGTCGATTAGACGAACACATTTTTAGGTTAATACGTTACATGGCAAAAAAACTTTTTATCCAAACTCATGGCTGTCAAATGAACGAATACGATTCATCTCGTATGGCAGATTTACTTGGCGAAAGTCATGAAATGGAACTCACAGACAATGCAGAAGAAGCAGACGTACTGCTGCTTAACACCTGTTCTATTCGTGAAAAGGCGCAAGACAAGGTCTATCACCAACTAGGACGTTGGAAAAAACTTAAGCAGAAAAATCCTAACCTTGTTATCGGTGTTGGTGGTTGCGTAGCGAGCCAAGAAGGCGATGCGATCCGTAAGCGCGCCAAGCATGTCGATATGATTTTTGGACCTCAGACACTGCATAAATTACCAGAGATGATCAATGCAGCCGGAAAACACATTCCAATCACTGACGTGACCTTCCCTGAGATCGAAAAATTTGATCATCTACCAGCCCCTCGCGTTGATGGTGCTGAAGCGTTTGTTTCTATCATGGAAGGCTGCAGTAAATACTGTACTTTCTGTGTTGTGCCTTACACCCGAGGCGAAGAAGTGAGCCGCCCGTTTGACAGCATTTTGAAAGAAGTCGTACAGCTTGCTGAGCAAGGCGTACGTGAAATTCACTTGCTAGGACAAAACGTTAACGCGTACCGTGGCGATACTGCAGAAGGTGACGAAGCTGATCTTGCTGACATTATTCATGCGGTTGCACAAATCGATGGTGTTGAGCGAATTCGTTTCACTACGTCGCATCCAGTGGAATTCAGCGACAGCTTAGTAGAAGCGTTCCGCACGCAGCCGAAACTGGTTAGTCACTTACATCTACCAGTACAGAGCGGTGCAGATAATATCCTAAGCGCAATGAAACGTGGTCATGATCGTCAATATTACATTGATAAAATCAACCGTATTAAAGAAGCGCGCCCAGGGATCAGTTTATCTTCTGACTTTATCATTGGCTTCCCAGGCGAAACAGATGACGACTTTGTTGATACCATGAATCTAATTCAGGAAATCGGCTTTGATCACTCGTTCAGTTTTGTATACAGTCAACGACCAGGCACACCGGCGTCTAATCTAGAAGATGACACGCCAGAAGACGTGAAAAAAGAGCGCCTAGCCATTTTACAACGTCGTATTAGCCAACAAGCCTACGACATTAGTTTGTCTATGGTCGGTGAAGTGCAACGTATTTTGATCAGCGGTTATTCACCTCGCGATCCTGGACAGCTTCAAGGTCGAACTGAAAACAATCGGATTGTAAATTTCCGTGCGTTCGATCCGCAATTGATTGGTAAATTCGCAGATGTTGTTATCACAGATGCTTACCCTAACTCCCTATTGGGTGAGTTAGTAGGCTCTGAACTCGACTCTGACTTTGTACTACAATAATCAAAGGTAAATCTTGGAAATCACACAGACAACTCAACAAATCCGTTTAGTCCCTGCCGAAGCCGATGCTTTGGTTGGACTATGCGGTCAACTCGACGAGAACATCAAGTTAATAGAAAAGAGACTTGATGTTTCTATCAAATACCGTGGCGAGCTATTCGACATTTCCGGTGAAGATTCTGAGCACGTAGCTGCAACAAAAACGCTACTAGCAAACCTCTACCGTGAAGCATTGGCGAATACAGAAATCACACCTGAAATGATTCACCTTTACCTGCAAGAGTCAGCGATTGAATCACTGACGAGCAGTAAAAGAGAGAAAGCTGACCAGCTAGTGATTAAAACTCGCAAAGCCTTCATCAAGCCAAAAGGCAAAAACCAGCAAGGCTACGTCAAGCAGATTCGTAAACACGATATTAACTTTGGTATAGGACCAGCTGGTACAGGTAAAACCTATCTAGCCGTAGCTTGTGCAGTCGAAGCGCTAGAAGCTGATCGTGTTGAACGTATTATGCTGGTTCGTCCAGCAGTCGAAGCAGGCGAAAAACTGGGATTCTTGCCAGGTGACTTGTCACAAAAAATCGATCCATACTTGCGCCCTCTTTATGATGCTTTGTACGAAATGCTTGGTTTTGAATTGGTCGATAAGTTGATCGAAAAAAATGTCATCGAAATCGCACCGCTTGCTTTCATGCGTGGCCGTACCTTGAACAACGCCTTCATTATTCTTGATGAGAGCCAAAATACCACGCGCGAGCAAATGAAAATGTTTTTAACGCGTATTGGTTTTGGCTCAACCGCAGTAATCACTGGAGACACAACGCAGGTAGATTTACCACGCGGCACTACATCTGGCTTAGCGCAAGCAATGCACGTTTTAAAAGACGTAAGCGGCATCAGTATGACGCTATTTAGCTCTTCTGACGTTGTCCGTCATCCTCTGGTTCAGCGAATTGTTGAAGCTTATGATAAATTTGACGTTGAAGTGGAAGCTGAAAAAAAAGCACGCACCGAAGCTCGTCTAACCGCACAAGCAGAACAGTCTGCAGGTAGCAAATAATGGCGTATTTAGAGCTTGATTTACAAATAGCAACAGAAGAAACTGCAAATTTACCAAGCGAAGCGGATTTTAGACTTTGGGTCGAAAAAGCCCTTCCAGACGTAGATGAAGAGTTTGAAGTTACCATTCGCATAGTCGACGAAGAAGAAAGCCACGCACTTAATCACGAGTATCGTGGTAAAGACAAACCTACCAACGTCCTATCTTTCCCATTCGAGGCACCTCCTGGGTTAGAGCTTCCATTATTAGGCGATTTGGTCATCTGCACTCAAATTGTGGCAAAAGAAGCCGCAGAGCAAAATAAAGAGTTATTCCATCATTGGGCTCATATGACTATTCATGGCATCTTGCATTTACGCGGCTATGATCATATAAATGATGATGAAGCAGATGAAATGGAATCGATAGAAACAGAGCTACTGGCTTCCCTATCTATTTCCGATCCTTATTTGATTAAAGAGTGAGCTAATACCCTAATGAGTGACGACCGATCGAGTTTATCCAACGATCAACAAAAATCTTGGTTTGAACGTTTAACCCAAGCATTCAACGATGAACCACGCAGCCGTGGTGACATCGTTAAACTTCTAGAAGCTGCAGTGAAATCCGATGTTATTGATCGCGATGCTTTCACTATTGTTGAAGGCGCACTAGAAGTTTCTGAAGTTCAGGCACGTGACATCATGATTCCACCATCTCAAATGGTGGTCATTAAGTCCGAAGATGACCCTAAAACGTCAATCCGCAAAATAATAGATTCTTCTCACTCACGGTTTCCAGTTGTAGGTGAGGATTCCGATGAAATTCTCGGTGTCCTGCTTGCCAAAGACTTATTGCCTTTATTATTTAAAGAAGGCGATGTAACAATAGAAGATATCTTAGCGCGTTTACGCCCTGCTAATTTCATTCCTGAAAGCAAACGCCTAAACGTATTGTTGAATGATTTTCGCACCAAGCGTTATCACATGGCATTAGTTCTAGATGAATACGGCAGCGTGTCTGGCTTAGTGACGATTGAAGACGTATTAGAACAAATCGTTGGTGAAATAGAAGATGAAACCGACAAACTTGATGACGAAGGCATTCAAGTAACCACCGAACCCGGTGTTTATCTTGTGCCAGCATTATGTCCAGTTGAAGACTTTAATGAGTTCTTCAAAGTCGAACTAAACGAAGAAGAGTTCGACACCATTGGCGGAATACTTGTGCAACAGTTTGGCCATGTGCCATTGCGTGATGAAGAGCTTTTCTTCAATAACTTCCATTTCCGCGTGGTGAAATCAGATGGACGCCGCATTAAAACCATTCAAGTCACCAAACCAACCATCAACACACCAGATTAATATGACCATGTCTCACCCCGACTTAACCAATACCAAGACGGGGTGGGAGCCTCTCTTGGTGGCGAAAATATCCAAACTCCCTCCCCCTTTTATTGGCCTTATCGGCATTATTGCTGGAGCTTTAGGCGTAACCAGTTTCTCACCTTTTCATTTTTGGCCCGGCTATTTTATTAGCTTAATCGTATTTAGCCTGCTCGTTTTAACAAGTACAACAGCAAAATCTGCCTGCTGGCGTGGTACAGCTGTCGCGTTAGGCTTTTTTGGCGCAGGCGTTTCTTGGGTTTATGTCAGCATTGCTGAATACGGGCAAGTTGGCAGCATAATAGCCGGACTTATCACCTTTGCATTTGTCGCTGTGCTCTGCGTTTTTTGGGCACTTTCAGCCTGGGCATCATGGAAACTCATTCAGCGCTTTCAGAAAATACCTGCGAGTCTATGGGTCACACTAGGTTTATTGATTGCTGAGTTCGCCCGTAGCACTCTTTTTACTGGCTTTCCTTGGTTATTGCCCGGCTATTCGATTGAAAACACTTGGTTATTTGAGCTTTTGCCCGTTGGAGGAATTTGGCTCACTAGCGCATCTGTAGTATTAACCTCCAGCGTGATCGCCAGCATACTGCTTAAGCAAACCAATCAACTCATGCTAGTTTTCGTTCTCCTTATTGTCTGGTTAGGTTCGGCCTATTTAAGCTATTACCCCGTTTCATGGGTACAACAAACAGGCACATTAAAAACCACCTTGGTGCAAGGCAATGTAAAGCAGGACGAGAAATGGCTGGCTGAAACAGCAGGAAAATCTCTAGCCTATTACCAACAAACTACCATTGAACATTTAGACAGTGAATTAGTTGTCTGGCCTGAAACCGCAATTACTTATTCTTATCCACGAATAAAACCCTATTTCGCAGGCTTCAGCAAAGAACTTGAGGATACTAATACCACTCTAATTACTGGTATTCCAGATGTTAGTGAAGACAATAAAGATTACTACAATGCTATCTGGGCAACAGGAAATGGTTTTGGGCTTTATTACAAACGCAGACTCGTTCCTTTTGGCGAATATATTCCGTTTGCTCAATACATAGGTCCGATCCTAGATGTGTTCGGTATGCCTATGTCGAGCTTTAAACCCGGCGATGAAAACCAACCGGTTCTACAAGTCGGCGAATGGGGTATAGCGCCGTTTATTTGTTATGAAATTGTTTATGCCGAACAAGTAAGACGCATGGTAAGAGACAGTGATTTCTTAATAACCATTAGTAATGATGGTTGGTTTGGCACATCTTTTGGCCCTTGGCAGCATTTACAAATAGCGCAATTTAGAGCGAAAGAAGCCGGTCGTTATGTCATCCGCGCCACAAACACAGGTATTACGGCGTTCATCAATGAAAAAGGCGAAGTGGTCGCACAAGCGCCGCAATTTGAAAGAACAACGCTGACAGCTGAGGCAAAAGCCTTTACAGGTAATACACCATACGTGCAATGGGGTTATTGGCCAACACTTTTGCTGATGGGGATTTGTGTGATATTTTCTTATTTAAACGGCTTAATTCTAAACCGCAAAAACAGATAACCAATAAAGAAATGAACCTTGGAATTTGATTCACGCTGACGCGTTGAGCTTGCGAAACAGGCGCAAGTATTTTTTATTTTAAGAACTGAATACCAAGGTTCATGGTATGCATTACCATGCAGGACACCTACAGGGATGTAGGTGGTAGAGTCGAGTCAGGATCAGGAACAAGAACAGAGACCGAGCGTGGGAACAAGGGTAAACAACGGATAAAAAAGAACCTTGGTATTTGATTCACGCTGACGCGTTGAGCTTGCGAAACAGGCGCAAGTGAATGGAATACCAAGGCTCATACTATGCATTACCACGCAGGAGCGTGGGAACGAGGAACAATGAATTACTCAGTTTTATTGGTCTGATCATCATGGGTCGACATCAAGCCATAATGGCAGATCTCACATGGTGCTAATGCTTGCTTGGTTTCGATAACGTTATCATGTCCACAAGACATACAATGATAGCTTCCTGGCTCAACAACCGTACCAACCACATGACACTCTTCAAGCGGCACAGGGTTGTTATTCGCATGGTTAATCAGCCATAACAAAGCTGTATCCTCTTTTTCGTCAAGCTCTTCGACTAATTCCTGACTCTCATCGAGCACGTAATGCCAGTTCGCATCTACCCATGCTTCGGTGTAACCCATTTTGTCATGCCAATAGGCCGTCATTAAAGCAACATCTTCTAAAAACCAATCCTTTGCTCCAATCAATGTCTTACGCGCTTCTTCAACCAAATTGGAATCAATTTCGCTTTTTGATGAATCTTTTTTCATAGATTTCATAACTCCTCCTCTATGCACCTTCTAATTAGGGCTCCATCTCTATAAAATAACGGATATTTTCAAACTCTGCTGGCCATTGCACCATTATCTTGCGTTATGTCGCTATAATGGTCCTCTTTTCATTAAAGAGAATACAGGTCTACCAACCTTTCGTCGATCACGGGATAAGAATACATCATGCAAGAGCAATATAATCCGCAGCAAATAGAACAAGCTGCCCAATCTTTTTGGGACGAGAACAAAGTCTTCAAAGCCATCGCTGATTCTAGCAAAGAAAAGTTCTACTGCCTTTCTATGTTCCCTTACCCAAGTGGTCGTCTGCACATGGGTCACGTTCGTAACTACACTATCGGCGATGTCATTTCTCGCTACCAACGCATGCAAGGCAAAAATGTTCTACAGCCAATGGGCTGGGATGCTTTTGGTCTTCCTGCTGAAAACGCAGCGATCAAGCACAAAACCGCACCAGCAAAATGGACCACAGAAAACATCGCCTACATGAAAGGCCAGCTTAAAGAGCTTGGTTTTGGTTACGATTGGGATCGTGAGATTGCTACCTGCACTCCTGAATACTACAAATGGGAGCAATGGTTCTTCACACAATTAGTTGAAAAAGGCTTGGCATACAAAAAAACCGCTGCCGTTAACTGGTGTCCTGAAGACCAAACGGTATTGGCTAACGAGCAAGTTGAAGATGGTTGCTGCTGGCGTTGTGGCACTAATGTAGAGAAGAAAGAAATCTCTCAGTGGTTTATTCGCATCACAGATTATGCAGAAGAACTATTAAACGATCTTGATCAATTAGATGGCTGGCCAGAAAAAGTAAAAGCCATGCAACGTAACTGGATTGGTCGTTCAGAAGGTCTAGAATTTAGCTTTGCTGTAGAAGGCAAAGACGAGCGCCTATCTGTTTACACAACTCGTCCAGATACCATCATGGGTGTGACTTATGTTGCAGTAGCAACACAGCACCCTCTTTCTTTAGAAGCGTCTGCTAACAATACTGATCTTGCGACGTTTATCGAAGAAAGTAAAAAAATGTCGACTACTGAAGCTGATATGGCAACGGTTGAGAAAAAAGGCATGGACACTGGCTTCAAAGCCATTCATCCGATTACTGGTGAAGCAGTTCCGGTTTATGCGGCTAACTTTGTGTTGATGGATTACGGTTCAGGCGCGGTTATGTCGGTTCCTGCTCATGATCAACGCGACTTTGAATTCGCGAAAAAATACAACCTAGCAATCAAACAAGTTGTTCAGCCTGCTGGCGACGACGTGATTGATCTAGAAAAAGCCGCTTTCACTGAAAAAGGCGTATTATGCAACTCTGGCGAATTCGACGGCTTAGCATTTAAAGAAGCATTTGAAGCCATTGCAGCTTGGATGGTTGAACGTAAGTTAGGCGAAATAAAAGTGAACTATCGTCTACGTGATTGGGGTGTTAGCCGTCAGCGCTACTGGGGAACGCCAATCCCGACAATCAACCTAAAAGATGGTTCTGTTGTACCAGTACCAAAAGATCAGCTACCAGTTGTACTACCAACAGATGTGATCATGGACGGTGTTAACTCACCGATCAAAAACAACCCAACTTTTTCTTCAGTTATGTTTAATGGCGAAGAAGCAGAACGCGAAACCGATACTTTCGACACCTTCATGGAATCGTCTTGGTATTTTGCTCGTTACTGCTGCCCAGAAGCAACAGATGCGATGCTAACAGAAGAAGCGAATTACTGGCTTCCTGTTGACCAATATGTTGGTGGCGTAGAGCACGCTATTCTTCACCTATTGTACTCACGCTTTTTCCATAAATTGTTACGTGATGCGGGTCTTGTGAACTCTGATGAACCATTCAAACGTCTGTTGACGCAAGGTATGGTAAACAAAGACGGCACTAAGATGTCTAAATCCAAAGGCAATACGGTCGATCCACAAGAAATGATTGAGAAGTACGGCGCCGATACCGTTCGCTTGTTCATGATGTTCAGTGCACCACCAGAGCAATCACTTGAATGGAACGATGCCGGTGTAGATGGTGCTTCTCGCTTCCTGCGCCGTTTATGGGCGTTATCTTACCGTCATACCAATGCGGGTAAAGTTGGCGAACTAAACATTGCCGAATTGAATGGTGCTCAAAAAGCTTTGCGTCGTAAGACTCATGAAACCATTCAGAAAGTATCAGACGATATCGAACGTCGCCAAACCTTCAACACAGCCATTGCGGCCGTGATGGAGCTTTGTAACGAGATCAGCAAGTTCGAAGACACATCCGAATTGGGTCTTGCTGTAGAACAAGAAGCATTAGAAGCCGCGACTTTGTTGTTGTCTCCTATTGTGCCTCACATTGCCCACCAGTTATGGAGCGAGCTAGGCCATAGTGACAATATCGTTAATACACCTTGGCCAACGCTAGACGAAGACGCATTGATCAAGGACGAGCTAACTATTGTTGTTCAAGTACTTGGTAAAAAACGTGCTGAATTGACCGTTTCCGCTAGTGCTGACAGTAAAACAATTGAAGCAGAAGCACTTGCTCATCCAAGTGTTGCCAAGTTCCTTGAAGGCAAAACAGTTCGAAAAGTTATTGTCGTTCCAGGTCGTTTGGTCAACATTGTTGCCAACTAATTGAGGTACACTAAGGGATGGCTGAGCCATCCCTTTTTACCAACAACAATACAGAGATCACGGATATGATAGCCGCACTTACACAAACAACTCGTCTACTATTATTGGCATTACTGACCATGAGTCTTGTCGCCTGTGGATTCCATTTACGTGGCCAAACTAACATACCAGCAAAGCTTAAAGTTATAACACTAACGTCAGAAAGTGGCTCTGATAGTTTCGATAGAGCGCTGCGCATCGCACTTACTAAAGCAGGCGTTGTTATCGTCGATAAAAACAGTGCGAATAAAGACACCCTTAATCTGAAAATCAATGCTATTACAAAAACTGATATTGAACTGGCTCGTGATTCAGACAATGATTTATCACAATTGCAGCGCCGCTTAACCAGCCACTATTTTGTTCGTCAAGCCGACGGCAAATCCCTCTATGGCCCTAGAACCATCAACACAACAAAAACACTGACTAATCAAAATGCGGAAGAAAGCGCCAAGTTATCTTATAACCAAGCGCAAGAAGAAAGCATGAATGAAGATCTAGCCAATCAACTAGTTTACGACTTAAGTTATGCCCCATTATAACTCGCATCACTTTTAGGCGGACATTATGAAAGTCAGAGCTGACCAACTAGAATCTCAGCTAAAAAAAAACTTGGCGCCTATTTATATTATTTCTGGTGACGAAGTTTTATTGTGCCAAGAAGCGGCAGACAGCATTCGTAAAGCGGCCCAACATCATAATATTGATGAACGTTTGCGTTTCGTGGCAGATGCACAATTTGATTGGCAAGATGTCATCAACGAAAATCAAAGTTTGTCGTTGTTTTCCACGCGTAGAATGTTTGATATTCAAATAGACAAGATGGGCGAAAAACATAGCAAAGCATTGGCTCAATTAAGCCAATCGCTTAGCGAAGACAATATCATCTTGCTCACCTTGCCTAAAATTGACGCTCGAACTCAAAAAGCCAAATGGTTCACGCAATTGGAATCGCAAGGTGTTTTTGTACAAATCTGGCCAATAGACGCAAACCGACTTCCTGCATGGGTACAGCAAAGAGCACAAGCGCTAGATTTATCTCTTACTCGTGATGCTGCCAGCATGATTTGCGAACGCGGAGAGGGAAATCTTCTAGCCCTTTCTCAAGAATTAGAAAAGCTCGCCCTAGTGCATGGACAAGGCGTGCAAATTGATGCCGAAAAAGTTGCTGAATCCGTGGCTGACAGCAGTCGTTACTCAATTTACGATTTGAGCGATCGACTGTTAATAGGCAAAACCAAAGACGCTATGCACTGCCTACATCAGTTGCTAGGCGAAGGGGTTGAAGCCAGCATCATTCTTTGGCTATTTAATCGCGAAATTCAAACCTTAGCGAACCTACTACAAAGCATGCAATCCTCCAGCTTTAAGCAAGCCTGCCAAAATGAAAAAATTTGGGACAAGCGTGTACCATTTTATGAAAGCGCTATGTCGCGACACAACAAAGTCACCCTGCCTTACATGCAAAACTACCTAGCCTTGATTGATAAAAGCATCAAGGGATTAGAAGGCCCAGACAGCGAAACAGGCTTTCGCAACCTAGTGATGATGTTTTGTGGCTACAAACCTGTGGTGACTGAATTGGACTTACCATAAATAATATTTATTGAAATATTTTTTATTATCAATATGTTACGTATTTAAACTAATAGAAACATAAAGCTGACATTGTTCTATCCTTAATAATGGGATGATAAGAAAAATAATCTAGCTTTATGGAGACTTCTATGTCTTGGTTTAAACGAAAAACATTAGCGCCATCTGATAGTACCGGTAAAAATCAAGGCGTTAAAATCCTTCAGTTAACTCACGCTGAACTGTCTGAAGCCACTCTTGCTGCATTAAAATTTCCAGAAAAGAAAACACAATTAATCCTCGCCTTTGTGTCTTCCAATCTCGACTTTGAAAGTACCGTTGAAAAAATCCAGCGATTCACGCCTTTCTGTGAAAAAGTTGTTGCTGTGATGACATCTGGCGAACTTAACAGCTAACAAGCAAATTTTTATCAAACGACCGATGGAAAATGGGACTCGATCGTCTTACAAAGCTACAGTGAAGAGCTGCTAGCATCCACTGAAATAAAAACTATCCCGCTGCATTGCGAAGATTTAAAGCAAGGTAAAGTAACCAAAAACAAGCAAGATAGAATTCGCACTATTCAGTCCGAGATAGAAAAAATAAATGTGAAAATGGCCATCAACTACCAAGATACCATTGCCATTACATTTATTGATGGGCTGTCGTCCAGCGAAAACTTCTTTATGAAAGCCTTGTACGATAGCCAGCGTTTTCCTTGTCATTTCATTGGTGGATCGGCGGGTGGGAAGCTAGACTTCAAACAAGCGTCTGTCTACGACGGCAGCAAAGTTGCTCACAATTGCGCTGTGGTTATTTTCACTAAGTTAGCAGACAATATTCGCTACGGCATACTAAAAACACACAATTTCCAAAAGACTAAACGCTCTTTTTATATTGCAGAATCAGACCCACAAAGACGTACTGTTACTACAGTCATTTCCAAATCTACTGGTAAAATAGTCAACATTGTCGACCACCTTTGTGACTATTTTAAATGCCAACCAAACGATCTAAATACAAAATTAACAAACCACTCATTTGCCGTTGAAATTGGTAGTGAATTATTTATACGCTCCATCGCCAGCATTGATTTAGATAACAAGATCATTCATTTTTTCTGCGACCTAGATTTTGGCGACGAGCTTATTCTGGTAGAAGCTAAAGGCTTTGCCGATAGTACCAAACAAGCCTTTGACGAATTTATGAAAGGCAAGCCTCAGCCAATCGCGATGCTAGCTAATGACTGTATTTTACGTCGTTTAAATAATGCAAAAGCACTCAAAGAGCTAACAGCCTTCCAGAACATTAAAGCCGCGGGCTTTTCTACTTTTGGCGAGCTATTAGGCGTGCATATGAACCAAACACTCACTGCATTATTTCTATTCAAAGTGTCAAAAAACGAACCATTTTCGGACCCTATTGTTGATAATTTTCCGATTCACTACAGTTATTTCAAAGAATTTTTTACGTTATCTAGATTGAATAGTTTAATGCAAATCAATCGCTTACAGGCAGACCTTATTAACTATCTATCTGAGTATCGCCCTTTACTTGAACAAGTGGTAGTCAGCTTTAACAAAATTACAAAGTACTCACAGCAGACAGAAGCGATTATTAGCGATGTAAGTGGCACCTTCCATGACCTAAGAAATGACATTAATGCGCAAGAAGATGGCCGCAAGGCACTGAATGGAAACGTAGCTCAGCTAAAAAACAATTCAGAGCAAGTACTTGCCATTTTAAAAGTTATTTCCGGAATTGCTGATCAAACTAACCTTCTCGCACTTAACGCTGCGATTGAGGCTGCGCGAGCAGGCGAAGCTGGTAGAGGGTTTGCTGTGGTTGCCGATGAAGTTAGACAACTATCTAAAAACACTCAAGACAGCTTAAATAAAACGGGAGAAACGATCTCATCTGTCACCAAATCAACCGGCTCTATCAGTCAGTCGATCGAAAGTATTGAACAGTTTATGTCTCGGCTCACCAATAATACTGGCGAGTTAACGGCACAAATTCAATCCCTAGGTGATGCTTCCAACATGGCAAGTAGAGATGTCAGCGAGAACATACGAGCGATTCAAGATATGACTGCTCGCATGTCTGAAATAGATAAAGAAGTCAAAGTAATAGAGAGCCTAAAGCAGGCTAATAACCTGTAACGCGATAAGTGAAGTTTACTTTGCTAGACTTCACTTATTCTCGCAGCCTGTTATTATGCGGCCTCATCATGCCCTAGGTAAAAAATAAATGAATAATGAATCCGTTGTCTTGGAAGAACTCACAGTCTGGAGCACACCACTTTTCGTCACCCAAATGCCAGATCATGACTTTTTAAAAGAGGCATTACTCGCGGCGGTATACCAACAAAAAGCGACTCAAACCACTGCAATTGAGAGCCAAATTGCTCCAAAAGCAAAACATGCACTCCACGAAAGTACATTGGATTTTCTGGATCTCGCTGACGCCAATGTTATGGAAGCCAAACGCGCTTTTGAAGAGCTGATTCTAGAAATTGCGGCTTCGGTAAATCAAGCTTTTTGGCCAGAAGATATGGAAGCGGACGCACATATTATCGAGTCTTGGTATCATGTTACGCAAAAAGGCGGCTACCATGATGCCCACTCTCATCCAAATTGCTCTTGGTGTGGCATTTATTATTTAGAACCCGGTGATGCCAATATCGAAGGCAATGGTGGCCTCAATCGTTTTTACGATCCAAGAGTCAACGCGGAACATTATGCTGATCCAGGCACCGCTTACTTAGGTGGACATGGAGTCTGGGATTTCACTCCTACAGATGGGCAAGTGATCATTTTTCCGTCTTACTTAAAGCACTCTGCTTTGCCGTATTTTGGTGATAAAGATCGTGTTGTCATTGCTTTTAACGCCATTATCGAAGCCTACTGACCCGCCGACATAAAACATTTCTATAAATTACGAGCCTTCTAGCTTTCATAAAGGATTGAGTTGGCTCGTATAACCACTTACCCATCCAAAACTCTGCTTTTTTACAATAAATTTCATAAGTTTCCACTCAAAGATTCACAATGGATTGGTATTTGTAGTAATTTAACAAGTAATGTTTCATAACCACGGGGTAGTCTATGCGTTTCCAGTTTGATCAACTCAGCGGTAATCAACGCTACCACCTGATCACTCAGACAATTACTCCACGCCCTATTGCGTGGATCATGACGAAAAATGAAAACGAGAGTTTCAACCTCGCCCCATTTTCATATTTTGCTCCTATATCTTCTGACCCTGCTCTCTTAATGGTTTCCATTGGCAACAAAACAACAGATATCGCCAAAGATACGAAGTACAACCTACTTAGGGAAAAGGAATGTGTTTTGCATATTCCAAGCGGGGACTTAATAAATGCCGTCAATGAGAGCTCGGCAAGCTTATCCTATGGTGAATCTGAACTAACCAAAACAGGCTTGTCACTGACTGAATTCACCAAAACATTACCCCGTATTGCAGAAGCAAAAGTCGCTATCCACTGCAAACTGTTTGACATGCATACGTTAGGAAACACGTCGTTCAATGCGATTTATTTGGAAATACTAGACTTATACGTTGATGAAGATCTTGTAACTGAAGAAAAGTCTCGAATTTTCATCGACAACAAAAAACTCAACCCTCTTGCACGAATAGGTGGCGATGACTATGCACTTTTAGGCGAGACAGTGACGATCAAACGTCCTAACTAGGGCAATACAGATTTGAGGTAAAAAAGATGGACATAACAAAACACATAAATACATTTCCTTTCATGGCAGATATTGATGCTGATTTAGCATCATCCTTAACAGATCTCGCGTCTATTAAAACACTAAAAGCTGGTGACATTCTGGCCAAACAATTTGAGATTGGTCAGAACATCTATTTCCTTCTAGAAGGCGAAGTCGCCATTTCCGTTCCATTGCAAGATACCGGTAAATCTTACAACGTCGGCATGATCAGCAACCTCCTTTCTCCTATTGGCTGGTCTGCTTTTCGTCACCCTTCCCGTTATGCGACCACATTCACAGCGACCAAGTCTTCTAAACTACTCTATTGGCCGATTGTTGAATTACAAAAAATTCTCGATGCCAATTTGCTTTTCGCCAGCCAATTTCTGCAGTTTGTATATCAAGAGTCCTTACCTGTTCTCACCAACGTACAGAATCAAACACGCCCTTTCTTTTCCAATGAATCATTAGCTTTTGAAGAAACGCGCCCTTTAATCGATTCTGAAACGCAAGTTCATGCACTAAAAGATGCCATCAGCCTTCTAAACTACGCGCCTTTTTGTGAGACGTTTACTCAAGCTGAAATACATACTTTAGCCAAAAAATCGTCCATTTTATTAGCACATCAAGGGGATATTTTAAGCCAACAAGATCAACCAGCTAATGGCTTATATATTCTAATCAAGGGTAAAGTCGTCATCAGTTATCAAACTGACTCTGGCGACATTATTACCACCAGAACGATTTCCCGTACCGGAACCGTACTGGCTTGGGCAACCCAAAATAAAGAAATGAAAAATCGCACTTCGATCATTTCATCCAGAGACAGTAGCGTTTTGTTTATCAAACGCGATGATTTGTTAGAAATGTTCGAAGACAGCCCTAAGTTTTCAGTTAAATACTTATATCGACTCATTTGGTTGATTGGCGCACATCTATTAGCGGCCAGAATGCGTTACCTTTCACAGATAGCGAACGATGAAGTATTAGCGGTAAGTAACGTAATAGACCAAAATGCTGCACTTTTACCCGTTAGCTCGCCTCTGTATAAAGTAAGCGAATTACTGAAAAGCGCGATTACTACCGACGAAGCATTCGGTGTGCTTTATAAATGCCTACACTTTGGCTGTGTGCTAGAACGCACCATTTCTGGTATGTGCTTGGACATTCTAAAAGATTTACAGCGTGAAAATGCTTTTTATCGCCATCTACAAAATGTCTATGACACGATAAATAATTTGCCAAAAGAGACTCCGGCTTTAGATGCAAGACGTTTAGGCACAGAGCTATTCAAACAAGCCTTCCAACAAGTTCCCTACGTCATTAAAGGACTAGAGAATTTACCTAAGAAAGCCGGCTCTCTGTTCATTTACAACCATTTATTAGGCTCTCCAACTAACCGTCTACCAAACGGTTTCCGCTTTTCTATGGATGCGCAATTTATAAGCGCCATGGTCATCGATAACCAGTATGGTATTTCTGGTCAACGTGTCGTACGTCGCAGTAAAGAAAGTGAGTTTTGGCGTGACGATTTTTATGGGAAATTTGGCAATGTATTCATCAATAGTTGGGAAGACCTAACCAAAGACACGCCCGAATACGATGAATTCATCAAACAATCTCAGGACACTTTACGCCAGAACTTCCCACTGATGATCTCACCAGAAGGACAAAGCTTTAGTACGCAACAATCACCAGGTACCTTGTTACCTCATGCCTTTGAACTCGCAGGTTCAATGGGGAACGAAGAGCCTTGGATTGTTCCAATCGTTGTGGCGAATTTTGATAAACGCGCCGATCACAACCTTTATACGGTGATCATCAAACCTGCGTTTAAACTGTCCAGCAAAGTCGATTACAAGGATAAAGAGGCGTTAGCACAATTCTTAGCCTCCTATCAGGAGGAGTACAAAGGTTACGTTAACGAAGCAGTTGAGCTATCAAGAGAGATTCGCCAATATCCTATATTCAGTGGTAAAAATGGCTATCGCTCTAACGTAATGAGCCTAAATCAAATCGATGTGGAATTCGAATCGGATGTACGAGAACTAGAATTTCACCTAGCCTATCAAGAATATAAAGAACAGCCAGTCGCGTTCTACGGATCATCTACCGTGCGTTTATGGAATGATTTTGCTCATAATTTCCGCGACAAGAACGCGATTAACTTAGGCTTTAGCAGCGCAACATTAGAAGCTTGCGTTTACTATTTTGAACGTATCATCTTGCCACACAAGCCTCGTTCTTTGGTCATTTATGCTGGTGACAACGATATTGGTAACCACTGTGACAGCAACAAGGTTGTTGACTTGTACATCGAGCTACTGCAAAAAATAGATCGCCATCTTCCAGGCATACCGGTCACGTTAATCAGTATTAAGTGCAGCCCAGCGCGATTGAAGATGCGTAAAACCATTGAGCAAACCAACAGTCAATTGGTACGCCTTGCTAAAACGCGCCCTAACACTCAGTACGTTGATTTGTTCTCTACACTGCTCGACAAACATGGTGAGATAAAAGAAAACCTATTTGAAGGTGATAGACTGCACTTGAACTCAAAAGCATATGAGCTTTGGACCAAAAAACTGCTTGAAACAGAAAGCTTTATCTTTCAAAAGTAAGGACTTTAATTAAACAAAAACATAAAAAACGCTCCTAGGAGCGTTTTTTATGTTTAAGCAAATGCACCGATCACGACTTTTAATCCAAGCAATATTAAAATGCTGCCCATGCTTCTATCCACCCACACCGTATGGCGACGCAACCAAGAAAGCACTGGGCCACCAGCTAATAACAAGGCCACTATCACATACCAGCCAGTATCAATCACGACAACCGTTGCCCATAACTGAAACTTGATCAAGGTGTTAATTTCAGTAGGAATCAACTGGCTAAATAAAGCTAAGAAAAATAACGCAGCTTTGGGGTTCATCAAAGAAATCATCATGCCATCACGAGCAGACTCCCAATAGGAAGACTTTTGGCCTTCGACTTTGATTTCATGACCTTGTCCAGCATAACGCCATGCTTTAAATCCTAACCAAGCCAGATAAAGCCCACCTAAAACAGTCAATACAGAGAATATGTTTTGGTGCTTGGCCATCAAAATAGCAAGACCTTGCAGAGTCAAAAAAGCCCAAAAACCAATACCTAAACCATGTGTTATCGCAGCCAAAACACCATGAAGCGGGGATTGAGAAACTGATACACGCAAGATGACAGCTAAGCTTGGCCCAGGAGAAATTGCTCCCATCACACAAACTGCAACCAAAGAAAGCCAAGTAGTAAGATCCATATTTTTCTCTTATTAGTATTATTAAAAGCGCATTTAATTACGCCGATATTTTATCCAATCTAACACGAAAAAACGAACATCCCAGAGCTAAAAACAGTTCGAATAAAAAACACGTTAGTGTATTGACCTTTTTTAGAAAAAACGTCAGCATAGAAAAACTGACTATTTATAAAACTGAATAAAGATTTTCTATTACCCTATGAATAACAACATCTTAAATAAACGCAACGGCGATAAACGTAAGGCTAAGAAGCTTTGCGGCGCTGACGTGTGGAATTAAGATTTAAACAACTCCCCGGCAGCATTCTAGCTGACGGACTACTTCTCTTTTCAGCAGAGTGCATACCGGCCTAAATGAGGCAAAAGTATGTTCTACGGCGCAATCACTGCATTAATCACTCCTTTTCGTAACGGTCAATTAGACGAAGACGCTTTGCGCAATATCGTCCGCTGGCAAATTGATCAAGGTATCAATGGCTTAGTACCTGTTGGCACAACTGGTGAATCCCCTACCTTAAGCGAACACGAACACAAACGTGTTATAGAAATTACCGTACAAGAAACCAATAAAGCGGTACCAGTTCTGGCAGGTGCAGGTTCGAACAACCCAGTGGAAGCGGTGAATTATTCTGAATACGCTTATCAAGCTGGTGCTGATGCAACCTTACATGTAGCAGGTTATTACAACCGCCCAAATCAAACTGGCTTATACGAACACTTCAAATATGTACACGACAACAGTAAATTGCCTATCATCCTTTACAACATTCCACCTCGCTCGGTTGTCGGTTTAGAAGTTGCTACATTGGCTCGCCTTGCTGAACTACCAAGAGTGATTGGCGTTAAAGATGCAACTGGCGACTTAACGCGTCCTATTCGTGAGCGCGCCTTAATTAACAAACCTTTCAATTTCTTAAGTGGCGACGATATCACCACAGTTGCTTATAACGTCGGCGGTGGTAACGGCTGTATTTCGGTTGCGTCAAACGTAGCACCAAAACAAGTCGTGGAATTGCAACGCCTATGCCGCGAGGGAAAATACGTGGAAGCAGCACAGTTGCAGGACAAGTTATTTGCGCTGCATAATGCGCTCTTTATTGAGCCAAATCCCGCGGGACCAAAATACGCCATGTCATTATTAGGTCTTTGCACCGAAGAATGTCGATTGCCTATGGTGCCACTACAAGACAGCACAAAAGCGATCATCCGTCGAATTATGGAAGAGTTAGAACTTATCTAAGCCCTAGCTTAAAAAGCACATATCAAAAAGCACACATAAAAAAGCCCGCATCTAAGAGCGGGCTGATTTATTAAAAAGTCTAAAACTAGGATTTAGCGAGCCGTACAACATAAAGCAGGATAATCGCCCCCACCGTTGCCGTAACAAGAGAACCCAAGAAACTACCTGAATACAAGCCAAGCAGTTGAAATGTGAATCCGCCAACAAAAGAACCAACTACACCGATAACGATATTACCAATCAAACCAAAGCCGCCACCTTTTACTAGCTGACCAGCTAACCAACCCGCCAAGGCACCAATAAACAAAAAAGCTAAGATCTCCATAAAATGATCCTTACATTATGTAATTTACAGTTATTCAGACTAGCACCTATTTGTTTAAGTACCTAGAAAAGCCACTCAATCCCCTATACTACTAACCCATTTATTCTTTTTTCTGTTACTTTGTCATGAAAGCGCCAAGCTTTTTCAAAAAATGTTGGTAGCATGTATTTCATACAAAAAATGTTTTCAGTAAGCCTTTAAAACACATGGTCAAGTTAATCTTCAATGAGGGAATCTAGATGGGTAAGGTACATTTTGTAGGCGGTGAAAAAGGCGGTGTCGGAAAATCTATGACCGCTCGTGTCTTGGCACAATTCTATATTGACAATGATCAGCCGTTTCTAGGGTTTGACTGTGATGCGTCGCACGGTACATTTTCACGTTTCTATAGTGAGTTCGCTTCTCCTATTTTAATTGGCGAAGAAGACAGTTTAGATGGCATGTTAGCGGCCATTGAAGAATACCCAGATCGTGATTTAATTATTGACCTAGCAGCTCAAGCATCTCAGCCGTTGGGCAAATGGATTGAAGAAACCGATGTATTTGGTTTACTAGATGAAATGGGCTACCAAGTCTGCCTATGGCATGTCATGGACGATGGTGCTGATTCAGTGGCGCTACTGGATGATTTGCTTGACCGTTACACTCTGCCATCAGTTGATTTTGTTGTGGTACAAAACTTAGGTCGCGGTACTGACTTTTCTCGTTTTCAAAAATCTGACACCTTTAAGAAAGCTGTAAGTCGCGAAGCCCTGATCATTGAATTACCAAAACTACAAAGTAAGTTAACTCAAAAAATTGACTTTAATAACAGCAGTTTTTGGGCCGTTGCCAATGATAAAGGCATCATGAATATTGCTGAACGTCAACGCATGAAGGTCTGGCTACGTAATACATATGAGCAATTAGCTCAGCTTGGTTAATCGTATTATTTTTAGTCGCTTAAGCACTTAAGTAACCCCAAAAAACACAAAAAAGGCCAGCTACATAAGCTGGCCTTTTCGCTTTTTGGATATTAATTATTAACTATTACTCTTGAACATCCATATACTTATTCGCCCATACACGGTTTTCTTCTAACGTTGAATAGCGCGTAGACAGTTCAGAAGCATCCAAGGTACCTTCTGCAATACCACGTTGCTCACGCAGGCAGTCATACGTTGCTTTAATCGCAGCAAAATAAGCAGCATGACCATTTACAACAATGCGCACACCGTTAGCAGCAAGACGCTCACGATCACGTAGCTCAGGATTATCGTAAGCCACAAGCATGATTGGAATAGAAATATGTTGGCTGATCTCTTCTAGATGAGCGAAATCACGAATACCAACCATACAGATGCCATCCACACCAACGGCTTGATAAGCTTTAACGCGCGAGATGGTTTCTTCGGTGGTCAACTGACCAGCATTAGTACGAGCAATAATACTCATAATAGGGTCAATACGCGCTTCTAAAGCCGCTTTCAATTTACCAACAGCTTCTTCTACTGGAATCAAATCTGTAGATTTATGACCGTATTTTGCTGGCAACAAAGTATCTTCTATCGTTAATGCCGCAACACCAGCACGCTCAAGTTCAACAATAGTGCGCATCACATTCAGTGCATTACCGTAACCATGATCAGCATCGGCAATGATTGGTAAACGAGCAACACGGCCAATTCGAGTCGCTTGCTCCGTAAATTCACTTAAAGTAATCAAAGCAAAATCTGGCGCAGCTAAAACCTGCAAAGATGCAACAGAGCCACCTAAAATCCCTACTTCAAAGCCAAGATCTGCAGCAATACGAGCCGACATTGGATCGAATGTCGAAGCGGTGTAATAACATTTACCGCTTGCTAGTAATGCTCGAAAGTCATTACGCAAATCATGTTGGGAAGGTGTTGCCATAATATACTCCTAAAAGATGTCACTAAATTTCATATAGTGGAAATGCTCGGCATTATACGCCCCTTGTGCATTTGCTTCATCTGTAACAAACCGATTGGTTAGGTTTTGTAAGTAAATTACGACTAAAAAGACTAAGTTTTTAAAGAAATGAAAGGAATTTACAAACTATGAAAAAATCATGAATGCCATTATGACTTATTGGAAGCTACACACGGTATACTTAGCCAAACTTATGTATAGAAAGAGCTTGCCTATAACATAAGCAAACCCTTCTGTTCCTGGAAAAATCACATATCTTTCGGGACGTCACATACGAAGCTTTTTGCACTTTCTTCATCACCCTTGCCGTCATAAGCCGCTACACTAGGATAAGGACAAAGAGGTCGGGTGCGATTTGCACTCCAAGAAGATGGCAGTTCTTCATTCACGCCACCTGGATTCCCTTCTCCACGTGCTGTAGCAATAACTTGTTTAGGTTTCTGCCCTTTTTCCACCCAAGCAACCAGTGGCGTTAACATGTCAAACTGATCCGTAGCTTTTCCACCGCGGCAATGCCCCATACCCGGCACTGGATAAAACTGAGCAAAATCGCCAGCATGTCCATTGTTTTCAGCCTCTAACGCCAAATACCAAGCCTCTGTATCCTGCACAGAAAAGATTGCATCCGACACTCCGTGATACACCATAATCTTGCCGCCATTATCGCGTAAAGTAGACATATTTTCTGGCGTAGGCGGCGCCATAAATGACATGGCAGATTCCTTATAGACACCAGAAACAGCATTCACTTTTGCCACTAATTCATCAACATTGGCTTTCCAAACAAAATCGGCACCATTAAAATTACGAATACTGTAGTCTTTAAGTTCAACTGGAGGAGTACTAAAAATCATCGCTACCGCACCAGAATCTCGCTCAATCGGTGATGTATACTCCCAAATAATATGATCGCTATCATTAATGCCTGTATCGTATGGAAAAGAGGAATAAAAACGCTTTCCGTTACTCGTGGTAACCCCTTTATATATGGTATCCACAGCGTCTTTCTGCGGTTGAGTAAGACAACTACCATCGCGATCAGCCTTACAGGTCGCCACGTCTGTTTGAATACTAAATGCAGCCTGACAAGATTTAAAATCTTGAATCATGCCATCTTGCAGGCCATCAAGAGCATCACATTTTGCCAATATTGCATTCGAAACTGTTGTGCGTTCAGCTAAAGTAAAAGCTGTTTTTAAATCTTTTTTATCCGTATTAGGCACTGAAGCATATACCTGAGCACCGGCAATACTTGCCACTGCAGCCAGAGGTAAACGATACCCAGGTGAGCCAACTAAAATACCGTCGTAATCATTAGCGTATCGAGTCGCCGCCACCATGGCATGACGACCGCCATTGGAACAACCTGCAAAGTAACTACGATCAGGACCTCTGCCATAAACCTGATGGATCACGTTTTTTGCCATCGGTGTCAGCTTGGCAACAGCCTGATAACCATAATCAAGTCTCGCTTGCGGATCATAAGCAAACGTTGGGATTCCCTTATCGTGGCCAGCGTCCGAACTAATTACCGCAAAGCCCTGAAATAAAGCCCCTGTTAATGGACCGCCACCTAGTGCGCCCTCTGCTGTTCTCACTGCCCCATCTAACCCACCATTTGCTTGATGAAGAAAGCGACCATTCCATTTCTTCGGTAAACGCAACTCAAAACCAATCGCATAAGACTTTCCATCTACGTCGCCAATACGCTCATACATTTGTCCTTTGACTAAACAATGCTCTTCAACATCATTATCACCCAACTTCATTATCCCTTTAGCCACAGTCTCAACAGAGTTGATCGCGGTGTTTCTTGCGCTTAAAAGAGAAGATAGCCCTTCACAGCTAGTAGTAAGTACAGAGGATTTCGCTTCACTTAACTGCGGTATAGCAGAAGGGGTTGCAGAGCTAGCGAGACAGCTATAAGCAGCAACACTACTGATGGCTAGAGCAAGTAAACTAGGTTTATATGAGAACTGACGCATAGAGAGCTTCCTTGTTATTTTTATTATTAACTGTTTTATTTTTTAATTGTTTCAATGAACAACAGAATAGAAGAGGTAAATATAAAAGGAGAATAATTTTTTTGCTCGCGATATTCGAAAAATGCACAACACAACATCAATTCCGTTGTAATTTTCCTACAAGAAAAGCCAAAACCACCCCAAATAAACAGCTTTTGAAATAAAATTTCCTCTTTTTTGAAAAAAATGGGTACTTCAGGACTACTTTTTGTACAGTCAAACAGTGACAGAGGCATATTCTAGGGATAACATACTGCCCAGCATCCCCCATGCACCCTTTTATGACTCTCACTCTTATTGATAAATGTTAAGGTTCTCAAATGAACGCTTGGTATCTCATCTGTTTTCTTTCGGCATTAGCGGTTTTTATCGCTTTTACCAACCAATACATACTAAAAATGCAAACTACGATCGCCATTACCACAGGATCAGTCGTAATTTCATTACTCCTAATTCTTGCGGTTAAAATGCTTGGCGATGAAACAGCAGTATTCATTACTCAAGTTGTTTCCGGCATCGACTTTAATCAGCTGTTATTAAAAGGCATGTTGGGCTTTTTACTATTTGCTGGTGCATTAGAGATCGACCTTGCGGCCTTAAAAAGACAGCGTTGGGAAATCACCATATTAGTGCTGTTTTCCACGCTAGCGTCGACCTTTATTGTCGGCTACCTAAGTTACTACGTATTTGCTCTACTCAACTTCCCTATACCTTTCATCTACTGCCTACTATTTGGCGCTTTGATAAGCCCTACTGACCCGATTGCAGTATTGGCTATCATCAAGCAAATGAGTGCACCACAGGGTATTTCGATCCAAGTAGAAGGCGAATCCTTGTTTAATGATGGTGTTGGTTTGGTTATTTTTACCACAATCTTTGCGGTCGCATTTTATGGTACTGAAGCCAACTTCCAAGACGTCGCTGAGCTATTTTTAGTCGACGCTATTGGTGGCATAGTGTTTGGTCTTGTTATTGCTCTGGTTGGTCACTTTGTTATCATCAATTGCAAAGATATCAATACACGTCTATTGGTTACCCTAACCATTCCGTCAGCGGGTTTTGCTTTAGCCAATATTTGGGAGATTTCCGGTGCACTTGCGATGGTGACCAGTGGTATTCTTCTTGGCAACATCACACGAGCAAAAGCTTCCAAGAAAAGCGGTCCAGATGGCACTCGTTACGTAAAAGATTTTTGGCATGCGACTGATAGCTTCTTGAACGCCTTGCTTTTCCTAATCATTGGTATGCTGATTGTGACTATGCCATTAAGTTGGGAAATTATTGGTTTAGGTTTGGTCATGGTTCCCGTTGTTCTACTGGCTCGCTTTATCAGTGTTGGCAGTCCTTACCTAATTTTCAAACGCTACCGAGAGTACGATAAACACTCTGTTAAAATCTTGACTTGGGGTGGTTTACGAGGCGGTTTAGCACTTGCTATGGCTGCGGCGATCCCAACGAATAAAATGATGATTGAAGGTTTAGATTTACACGACATCATAGTCATCATTACCTATGTTGTTGTTATCTTCTCCATCATAGTGCAGGGTCTAACTATTTCGCCGTTGATTCAAAAAAGTATTCAAGCAGCAAAAGACAAAGCGAAATAACCATTCGCCCTATCCCTTTATAACAGCCTTTTATAGAACCTATATAGAAAGCTTCATTGTTAGAGTATAAAACGCCAACATCATGTTGGCGTTTTTTTTACTTCCAGTGCGATTCAGACATTCACTCCTTGAATAAACCTTGCTGTAGATCATAAAAACGATCGAGCGGGTATTATAAAATAGCCTTATACCTGTGATCTAAAACCTAGATGATAGATAGGATTGAAACGAATAAAGAACGGAGCACTTTAATGCTAAAAACACCACAAGCAGAATCCAAGTCAGTAGACATTATGCTTCGTAATAATATCAAGCTAATAGGCAAAGGCGAAAAGACTATTATTTTGGCTCACGGTTTCGGCTGCAATCAAAACATGTGGCGTTTTATACTGCCTTTTCTTGAAAAAACATACCAAGTTCTACTGTTTGATTATGTCGGTAGTGGCAACTCAGACTTTTCAGCGTATGAAAAAAATCGCTACCAACAATTGGAAGGCTACTCCTTAGATATCATTGAAATATGTGATGCTCTAGAGCTTAAAAACGTCATCTTTGTCGGCCACTCAGTGAGTAGCACCATAGGCTGGATAGCCTCTAAGCAACGCCCTGAGCTTTTTTCTAAGATGGTAGCAGTTTGCCCTTCTCCTTGTTTTTTAAACTTGGACGAAGAATACCAAGGCGGTTTTGAAAGACAAGATTTGGAAGGACTAATCCAGTTAATGGAGAAAGACTATATCGGCTGGGGGAACTATTTAGCACCCATTGTTATGGGAAGCGACTTATCTCCTATTGGCCCAGGAATGTCAGAAAGCGATACATTAGTACATGAGTTACTTAGTAGTTTTTGCGCTACTGATGTAACTTATTCTAAGCCTTTCGCTGAAGCGACTTTTTTCTCCGATTATCGATCTTTATTGCCTGACATATCTCACCCATGCTTAATATTACAAAGCTCAAACGATACTTTGGTTGCCGTTAGCGTAGGCGAATATATCAAGGATAAGTTACAAAATGCCAAGCTAGAAATAATAGAAGGCAATGGACATTGCTTACATATGACTCATCCAATGCATGTTTTTAATTCTATGAAGGCTTTCTTATGAGAAAACGAATAGCAGGGACAGCTACTCTCGATGTACAGAAAAGATAGCGCCATTTTCGTGGAACTTAAGCAATTCCCGAATGTTAAATGGCGTCACTTCATCCGCATAATAAAACGCTTCTTTGGCTTTTCCGTTATGTAGGTCTTTTCTCACCCCGCTTTTGCCATCATAAGCATGAGTACTACTTTGTACCTCTATAACATTGAGATTAACGGAAATCACCACCATGCTGCCGTATTTGTAAACGGGATCTTCGTTTTTAAATATCTTTGTAAAATCTACTGCGTAGATATCATTTACCTCTGGTTTTGCCAGATAAGCGAGTGTCTTATTTTCTTGCTCGGCATTAAAATAATCTACTGCTAAAAAAATGCAGGGAACTATGATGGCCCAAACTTCAATCGGCAAAAATAACAAAGTATGCGCAGGAGATTTAGTCTTTTTTCCTGTTTCGGAATCAACCTGAATAATGCAGTCTCGACTATTTAATAAATAACCAATAACACCGACTAAGAATGCAACCGCAACTAAAGCGATAACTTTTATCCAGCGGTTATCACTATAAAAACCATCTCCCATGAAATAGTCAACGACCAGTTGAACATCCACAAAAAAAGCAATAAAAATAACAGGTGTAATCCAACCCTGCCCTTTCCAAATTGGCAACATATCCACTTCCTATATATGATGTCTGCTGTTATTCATTAAATTTTAATTCCCTATAAAACACAAGACGACCTTATAAATAGTCAAAATATAGCATCAAAAAAATAAGGATATTGTTATGTACATAGAATCTGAAGAGGCTCTAAGAACCATATTTGGTTTCCCAAAAGGCAGAGCAAAAGACAAGCTATTGAAAAAATTAGAAAAACATTCAATGGCATTTATCCACTTATCCCCATTTTTCACCCTAGCCAGCTACAACACCGAAGGTCATACTGATTGTTCACCTCGAGGAGGAAAACCAGGCTTTGTAAAAATCATCAATGAGCAATGTATCGTTATTCCCGAATCAAAGGGCAATAATCGTTTAGATAGCTTAGTTAATTTATTAGAAACCAAAAACATTGGCTGTCTTTTCCTAATCCCCGGAGTGGATGAAACTCTACGCATTAATGGGACTGCTCGTATTAGTACAGCACCTGACTATTTAGCGCTCTTCTCGGAAGAGCAAAACCCACCAAGAGCCTGTATTGAGGTACAAATTACAGAGGTTTTTCTGCATTGTGCGAAAGCCTTAATGCGCTCAAAACTCTGGTCCAGTGAGGTAATAATCGAACGATCTTCTCTACCTTCTATGGGTGTCATGATTAATGATCAATTAGGCAGTGACGAGAAGCCTGAAACTAACGCGGATATGCTTAAACGCTATACAAAAGACCTCTAGTTTCACTTGGATAATGTGTGTTGCCATTGAATACTTTAAAAATCTGTCTAAAATCGCGGCATACACAAATATACAATAGGATTTTATATGACTTCATTCACTATTCTTGATGGCGGTATGGGCCGAGAACTTGAACGCCGCGGCGCACCATTCAAACAACCAGAATGGTCAGCCTTGGCGATGATGGAAGCACCAAACATTGTGAAAGAAGTGCATCAGTCTTATATCCAAAGCGGCTCACGTGTCATCACTACCAATAGTTATGCTTTAGTGCCCTTTCATATAGGCGAAGAGGTCTTTAAAGAGCAAGGCCGTATATTGGCCGTACTTTCAGGCAAAGTCGCTCGTGAGGCCGCTGACGAAAGCGGCACAGATACAAAAGTAGCAGGTTCTCTTGCGCCATTGTTTGGTTCATATCGCGCAGATCTTTATCAAGCAGACCGTGTGGAAGAATTGGCCGTTCCGCTCATCGAATCGCTCAATCCTTATGTGGATCTTTGGTTATCAGAAACACAAAGTTTGATCGATGAAGTCACTCGTGTAAAAGCCCTTGTAGATAAAATTGATACAGATCACAAACCTTTCTGGGTGTCTTTTACTCTTGAAGATTCAGAGCCAACTGCAGAGCCTTTATTGCGTTCTGGCGAAACCGTTGTTGAAGCCGTAAAAGCCATGCAAGCCATCGGTGTAAATGCGATTCTATTTAATTGTAGCCAGCCCGAAATTATCGGTGAAGCCATTCAAGTCACTCAAACAGTATTGTCTTCTTTACATGCTAACGGTATCCAAATCGGTGCTTACGCCAATGCTTTTCCACCACAACCTAAAAATGCCACGGCAAACGATGGTCTTGATGAGCTACGTGCTGATCTAACGCCACCAGCCTACCTAACTTGGGTTAAACAATGGGTAGAAGACGGGGCGACTTTGATTGGCGGGTGTTGCGGAATTGGGCCTGAACACATTGCAGCCATAAACGAGTTCAACAAAGCTGACTAATAAGCGCTATTAAATACTTCAATCAAAAAAGGGTCAACGGATTTATTCGTTGCCCCTTTTTGATTATGCTTTTTAATGACTTTTAGTTTTTAAACGACTGGGCTATTTCTTTTGCCATGGGATCAATCACCTGATCAAACCAACTGGCGGAAAGTGTTTGTACCATAGTTGAATAGCCATCTGATTTTAATTTACGCTGAACTTCAAACGTATTGGAAGCAGACAACTCACCCGTTGCAGCAATAACCTGCCAGCGCCCAGAAATATGTATCATTCCCTCTAAATCCGCGTAAAAGTCATCCACTTCAATATTCAATAAAGCAATAGCATAAGAAGGTAATCGCTGACCACCAAACCAGGTAATATTAGGCAAAGTCTTCTCTAATCGCTGTTGCGTTAGACGAGTTAATTGAGGAGACAAAGACTCAGCCCACAAATTACTCTGGGAACGATGAACATCTCCCCGTTTTGTTACTAATACAATTTCGTTACCAGCTAAGTAATTGGCAACTACGATTGGCATCAGCTGCACAGACATTTTTTGCGTTGCTTGAGCTTGGGCATTTTTCAATCCTGTATCCATTAACAGATATTCTTTGCTAGGTGGTGTTGGTGTAGCACAACCAGCCATCATCCAACTTAGCAATACCAGCAAAAAAGTACGCCCATAAATCATCATATTCATTTTATTCCTTTCAACTACTTCGCCGCTTTCGGCTCAACATCTGCTCGTGGTTTACTGTCAAAAATCAAAGTATTTGGATTCTCTCTCAGCTGACGAAGCAATGGCTGCAATTCATTTAACGCTCGTCCTAACGACACCATATTTTCTTTCAAAGGACGACCAATTTGACCATTTGCCTGATAAGTTTCCAGTGTTAGGTTCAACTCATTAATCGTTGCAGCAAGATCTGCTGGAAGCTGTTGAGTCTCTGATTTATCAATCAGCTGTTTGACACTTTTACTCAGTTCTTGTAATTGGCGTAATGTTTCGTTGGCCTCATTCATCGTTTGACCAAGCTGCTCAAACGTCTTATTAAGAGGCACTTGAGACACATTATCTAAGATGGCACCCACTTTTGTTTCAATATTAGCGAGCGCGTCCGGTGCCGTCGGAAAGATCTGGTAACCGGCAAATTCCTTTATTGTCACTGGTGGTGGATTTTTCATAAAATCAATATTAATAACTTTTGCGCCATTCAAGTAGTTACCAATTTTTAAAGAGGCCCTAACCCCTTTATTAATACGGTCTTCGATTAATTCATTCCATTTCTGCAATGACATCGCACCAGAGGTATCTAAAGAATTCAAACGCTGGGGCTCGATACGTGCACGAACAGGAATTAAAGGCGTATCAAGGGAAGTCAACGAATCCATTGGGATGCCGTTAAATGGCACATCAAGCACAGTACCAATTCGTACACCGCGAAACTCAACCGCGGCACCAGGTGTTAAACCACTAATATTGCTCTCAAACAAAAAGACATAGTTAATAAATTCACTAAACATATTATTAGCGGCACTTTCTCTAGAAGAGAACAGGCGAAATGGAGCCATATCTTTAACGGGTTGTCCTGCGGTTCTACCAGGAGGTAACCCAAAGGAAATACCACCCGCAAAAAATGTCTCTAATGAATCGAGTCGAATTTCAAAACCACTTGCAGAGCTCTTAAATGATAAACCAGGCGTCATCCAAAACTGCACATCACTATTTACCAAAGCATCATAAGGCGAGCGAATTACAACACGATAAGTGATGGCGCCTTTTTCTGTGTCAAAGCCGACTTTTTCAACATAGCCGACTTCGTAACCACGAAAATGTACCAAAGCACCAACGTCCAGTTTAGAACCTTCAGTGCTAGATAAAACAAGACGTACACCTTCATTTTCAGTCGAAAGTGGCGGCTGACTTAAAAGCGTAAAATCCGTTTGTAAACGCCCTTTCATACCAGGAGTCATATCAATATAAGCCCCAGATAGAAGAGTACCAAGGCCACTCACCCCTTCTTTACCAATTCGAGGCTTTACCACCCAAAACCTTGCGTCATCACGCAACATTTGTTCTGTACCGTGGTTCATGCGAACTTTAATAATAGCGTTCTCATAATCTTCACTAAGACGGATATCGATCACCCTACCTACATCTACGTTACGAGATTTAAGTTTTGTCTTACCTATTTCTAATCCATCGGCATTGGCTGCCAACAAAGTAATAACAGGCCCTTGGCTTGACCAGTTTTGATAGAGCATCCAACCTGCAACCAAAAGCGCGATTAAAGGCACGAGCCAAATAGAGTTAAATCGGACTTGACGCATATTTTCTACTTGCTTGTTCGGATCACTCACTCTTCTCTCCTTGCTAAAGAGGAGGCACTAGGTGCATCGTCTTTATCCCATAGTAATCTTGGATCAAATGTCATTGCTGCCAACATAGTTAAAACAATAACGGCCGTAAAGGACAACACCGCAGGACCCGGCAAAATTGACATGAAATTTCCCATCTGAACTAAACTGGTCAATATAGCCACCACAAAAACATCAATCATTGACCAACGCCCCACCAGCTCAGTAATACGATACAGTTTTATTTTTTGTTCGGTCTGCCTATGACTTGGAAAATAACTTTGCCAACATAACCAACTCAACGCCAACACTTTAGCTAGAGGAATCACCACACTCGCAAACAAGATAATCAAGGCAACAGGATAGGACCCCAACGACCAAAGCAACAACACGCCTCCCATAATGGTAGAGGGTTCGGTACTACCTAAAAACGTGGTCTGCATAATATGAAATACATTCGCAGGTATATACATAACTAAAGAAGCAATTAACAAGGCAACAGTTGTCATGATGCTTTTCGGACGCCTACTGTTAATAGAGTGGCCGCAGCGATCGCAATGCTTCGCATTACCAAGCTGAGTTGCACCGCAAAAATGGCAACCAATTAACCCTTGCTGCTTAGCCGTCGTATCAATCATAGGGTGATCAGCCGCCTTACCAGCGACCTGATTCCAAAACCAACGTTTATCAACTAAAGTGATGGTTTTTAATAACAAAATGACGTAACCACAAAAAGCCCAAAAAGACAGTTTCAATGAAATATCAGCCAAGCTGCTCATCTTGACTAATGCCACTAGAATGCCAACTAAAAAAACATCGACCATCAACCAAGGCTGAACAACCACAAGCCATCGAATACAATAGCGCTGAGCAAAATTCAGCACTTCTTTATGTTGAAAAGACCAAACTAGAAATAAAACCGAAAACAAGTAAACAAGAGGAAATACAAACAGCGCTAAGCTAATGATAGCCCCTAGCACAAGATAGCCATGACTAAGCAAGACGCTCAACGTATTAAACAAAGTAACACTACGCTCAATACCGTTGGTAGAAAAACCAAGAAAAGGAAAACTCATGGCTAACGCCAGCATCAACAAAGCTGACAAACCTGCCCCCATAATTCGTGCTGCAACATGTTTATGAATGCTCACTAAAACATGGCCACAATGTTGACATCTAAAACGCTCACCACTCTGCAGCGGCGGTATACTGTTAACGAAATCGCACTCTTCACAAGTCGTTATATTTTCGTGAAACACGTAATGACTCATACCAAAACCACGACTCAATAAAGAACCCTAATAAAACGCCCAAGAACCTATCTAACACGAGAACACAGACAAGAATCAAGCTATCTAAGATATAACGTTCAAAAGCAATTCATGCATTGATAACCTACCTAGTTAAAAATCCACACTCACAAGGCTCTATAAAAGTAAAAGATACTCTCATTAAACTTTCGGTAGCCGAGACAAAATCGCTGGCACAATTAATTTATGGACTGGTCCAACAAACAGCATGTAAGCCTTACCTAAGCGGTTATTAACATGTACAACCGTCGTGATAGAAACTTTTTGAACATCATCTTCCGACTCTAGATACAAAGACAACCTAACATTAAGATGCTTATCATTGTCTTCCAGAATAACTTCGTTTGCTTCATTCATAAAAACAGAAAAAATGCCTACTCGGTCTCCTTCTAGATAATCATCAGCTTGTTTTGAAGAAATAATATCTCCCAATGCCCCAAGGTCCTTCAATCCCAGACAGCTAACAATTCTGTTACGTATAGACATTAAGAAGTTAAACCACTCAGGGGCTTCTTTCGCCATAGACAACCAAATTTCCATGGCAGTCTGATTTTTATTTACGACATAACCAACAAAGCAATCCATAAAATACGCATTGTCAGTCATCAACGAAATAGCAGCTTTTCGAGGGGGATTATTCATATTTTTATTCCTTTAAACCCTTTCCTTTAATCTATTTACTTTTGTTTCCATTGTTTAAAGAAAGACGTCATATCTACTCTACGAACACAAAAAAACAAAAAATCAATCATCGCTAACGATTCAATATCTGCTTAGTTTCAAATGACAACGGGGTGGACTTCCAGCCGCCAATATTAGTATCCACATCGGCACCAACACTCACATCTACCGCTATAGGATCAGAACTTGTCAAAAGGCGGTACAAACTAGAACCCATACCACTCATAGCGATAGAAAGTGGTATCGAAAGGTGCTGAGTCTTACCTTCCAATAAGTCGATGTTTTGAATCCTGCCTTCGCCTAGTGATTTACCCTCTGTCTTTAACTGATAACGAACGTTACTCAAGTTCACATCAAAGCGGTTAGGATTAACAATCTCCAAGTCGACACTAAGCTTAACGCCACTTAAACCAATTGAATCTATATTTAAATTTTTAAACGTAATGTCCGGTTGCTTAGGGATAGGAAGAACACCTGTAAAATCAACTGACATATCAAAATCACCTAATACAGGTAAATTGATCGCCACTTTGCCTTCAACTGCGTAATCCAATTCTGTTTTGTTTGCCAAATCGCCTACGCTCTTAATGACTTGATCAAACATCAATGTTATAGGCAACCGCACACTATTACTGCCTTTTGCAGGCAAAGATAAACTGCTATCAGGCTGATTTATCGTCGCTATATTGTGTTTATTGACTAACAGATCTAGATCAAAACCTGCTGTCTTAAGTGCAAAAGAGTTAGGGTTAGTAACTTTCACATCGACCAACAGAGTCACGGCCTCGGTCGATAAACTCTCAATCGAAACACCCGTTACCGATGCCGTTGGCTTATGGACATCCATCGTCTTCTGTAAAGCGCTACAGCCAGACAAAAGCACAATGAGCGCCATTCCTATAAAACGATAAAACATACTACCCTACCTTCTCTTAATCACTGGAAGATAGCCTTGTATACGCTCAGGCAATCGTTGTACAAATACAGACCGAACCGCATGCCAATAAATAGATAGCAACAACAAAGATGCCCCCATCACAATACCAGTAATCGCAAAGCTATAACCAACACCGCCGTAATTTTCAATTAGACTCGTCAAAGCGTAAATCACATACATCAATGACGACACCATGAAAGCGCGACGATCAATAGAGATAGATACCATCGTCATCAATAAATACAGAAGCACAATCAGCAACATATTACTCAAACTTTCATTACCATCTAGCACCCCAAGGCTTGAAAAAATAGGATGGATAATCAAAGGTGCAGACAACAAATGCAACCAAAAAGCCACATCAGATTTGCGTGTTGTACGGCTTGTATCGCCAGCATCCCAATACATAGCTAAAACAAACGCCACACAACCGCATAAAAACAAGGTCACCATGACAAACCCTGCACTGTCAGGAAAAATACTCAGCACTGTAGAGCCCAATAAAGCCAGCCCAGTCCCTGTCCCAACAGCAACCGTAATAGGCACATTAAAACGGCGCCAATGAAAGTAAGCAGCCAGAGTTGAAAAAGCCGTAGCGAAAATCACCGCGTAACTAGATTGAATACCAAATAAAGACACCGTAAAAGCAAACACTCCACCAACAAATGCCAGCAATAACACAATCGCTGGCAAAGCCATTTTCCGGCGCAGTACAAATACTTCTGCTAGCCCCCAAGATAAGGCAGCAAACACCAAATAGCCTAAGCTTTCATTAATCGACATCAACACCCAAAGCGATGAAAACAACAGCAAAGCACAAGCAATCACAATAAAAATATCGTTAAAACCACCTACCAAACGAAAGTTCTCTTCATCTACTGCCGAGGAGCCATTTGAGGACGATACAAGCTGGCGAAACTCCTCTACCGACGTAGCAGAAAAGACACCATTCTTGACCGCTAAATTTAAATCTTCGTCTGTGTACATAACCATCCTTAACAATACAATTTGTGTTACACGCTAAACTTACTGCGAAAGGCAAAATAAACTGCGCCAACTAAACATAACCCAGCCCATAGGTAATCCAGTTTTAAAGGCTCTTTTAAGTAATAAACCGAAAATGGTACAAAGACCATCAAGGTTATCACTTCCTGCATAATTTTTAACTGCCCAACATTCAGTGCAGTGTAGCCAATACGATTAGCAGGCACCTGCAACAAATACTCAAATAGGGCAATGCCCCAGCTGATCAAAGCAGCAATGATCCAAGGCTTATTATTCAACTCTTTTAAATGAGCATACCAAGCAAACGTCATGAAAATGTTGCTACAAATTAATAAAGAAACACTCAAGGCAATAGGATTCATATACTTTCCAGAGAATACAAATAGGTGGCTAATAAACAGTACTTTTACAAATAAACTACGGAACATCAGCAGAACAAAAATACTTGCGAACATTACCAAATAGAACCCAATTTCTAAATCAAAATTAAGCTCCACATCCGAAAAAAAAGGAACGTCAAAACGTTCCTTCTATGACAATAATTTTATCACTCTCATGGGTGCATAGCAGGAGCGCCGCCATACCCTAGTCCACCGACATATCTAGGACCAGGCGGTCCAGGAGGCGCCATAACACAAGCTGTCATCGTCACCACAACAATACCAACCGATAGAAATCGAAACATTTGCTTGATGATTTTCATAATAAACCCCATTGATGAAAAATCATCATAGAAACTTGCTTGGCGTTACACAAACCATCAAACAACATTATACAAAAGTATTCTTAATTCCCCCTTAAAAGCCTCAAAAAACTGACAAAATGAGCACCAAAGCATAAGTCATATTGAACTAAGTAACTTTCTTAGCACTATTGAATAAAGTATCCCTTTACTTGCTCCACAATAAGAACATACTCAGTTTGCTACGTAACAAATTTCACGGCGTCTATTACAACCGTGCGCAGCAACAGCCCTTAAGTTGGTGAGAACCGACTGAGGTTATACAGTGATGACTAATGGTGAATATCATGAGCAAGGGTCAAAACAGTAAAAAAGAGACAAAAAAGAAACCGCTTTTAACGGCAAAAGAAAAGAAAGCAGCGAAGGTGACCAAAAAATCTCCGACCAATGTATTAGGTAATTAATCCCTCCAGCTAGCCACCATATTGTCATGGTGGCGTTAAATTCGAGTCATCTAAGCCCTAATTTGATTAGGGCTTTTTTATTAAAACCACCGTTGTAACGCAAATCAATTACTATGGGCGCGAAGACTTCTGCGAGCCTCTACCAACTGACGGACGCTTACCATTTGTAGCCGGCTTGCCATTACTTTTTGGTGATCCACCCGGTTTACCGGTTGGTCGTTTACCACCAGCACTATTACCTGCGGGCTTTTTACCATCACCAAAAGGACGTCTGTCTTTGCTCTTAGAACCTGCTGGTTTTCTAGCGTCATCTTTAGGATGTTTGGTATTCCCTTTTGCTGTGCTCATTGGTTTTGACGACAAGTTTGATTTTGAAGAGCCGTCAGTACGAGTATTCTTTCGCGGCGCATTGCGAGATTTCTTCGCTGGCGCACTGGCTTCTGAAGACGAATCTTCAATCGATTTCAGCAACACAGACAATTCTTTGGGCGTTAAATCTCGCCACTCCCCCACTGGAACGCCTTTTAGACTCACGTTCATAATCCGCGTGCGTTCAAGCTTAATAACTTCATAGCCAAAATGCTCACACATGCGACGAATTTGACGATTCAAACCTTGCACTAACGTGATGTTAAACACGTTAGCAGCAACCTTAGTAACAGGACATTTCTTTGTCATCGTTCCCAAGATAGGCACACCACCGGCCAAACCTGCAATAAAATCATCAGTGATTGGCTTATTTACCGTCACCAAATATTCTTTCTCGTGATTATTGCCAGCACGCAATACTTTATTAACAAGGTCGCCATTGTTGGTCAAAAAAAT